>Ga0123357_10000173_pt1 | contig 59006 bp, 69 predicted proteins | sample TergutEmb28metaG_FD_89873 | JGI IMG/M metagenome (GOLD analysis project Ga0123357, IMG submission 89873) | Embiratermes neotenicus P4 segment gut microbial communities from Petit-Saut dam, French Guiana - Emb289 P4 | ecosystem: Host-associated > Arthropoda: Insects > Digestive system > Gut ...
ATTTTTATGCTTTTAATATTATCGTCAGGTATCGTATTTGCATCAATAAAATCTTTCAATAAAAGAAACAGATAAATAAAATACACATCTTCTTTACTTCATATTATCCATAAAACAAATATTAGGTAGAGTAATAAAAGAGTTTATCGACTAAAAAATGGGAATAAGAAAATTCAAAGAAATTTATGAATAGCCCAATAACAATATCGTGCATAATTTTAGACTTTGAAAAACAGATGGTCTTTCGTGCGAGCCTCTTGACACGAGTGCGTAAAGTGAGATTTTTGCGTTCAATAGCCTGAGTGTTCTTCTTGGATACAGTATGATTTTCAGGCTCTATGTTGCGCTCATAGCTGCCCCAGTCATCAGTAAAAAACATTGATATGCCAAATGGCTCAGGGAGAGCTTTTATCTCTCTGAACACTCTGTCTTTCCGCTGTCCGAAAGTGTAAGCCGAAACTATATGGGTATTATGGTCAATGGCAAGCGAAACTGAGCTTCGCTCAGTATGCCAACGATGGGTTTTCTTTTTCTGAACGTAACTCCATTGCTCGTCCAGCTCTGCACCGTCCTCACTGTATTGTATTATCTCGACCTCAATGCCAGATATGTCGTCTATTTGTGTAAGGATACTTGCGATAAATCGACTTTTTCAAAGAAAAAGTCAGATCTATCTGCAAGTTCCTTAAAGGTACTCCATGTTTACGCGTTGGATGAATGGTTCTGTTTTTTTAAGTGTTCATCACCTTATATGTCGATATTTCCAATACTCTCGCTGTGTCGCGGATTCCGCTCGCGTTGACTGACATTTTTATGATTTCCCGCTCCACTCCTCGCTTACAGCCCCGGTTTTTGTATTCTAACCGGAATATTGTCGTTTTACATTCGACGTTTCTACAGTGATATCTTTGTTCGCCGCTTCTGCTTTTCCCGTATTTTACCACTTCGCTTCCTGCACAATCCGGCATTTCACTTCCATTTTTGCCATTTTCGTCACCGCCGTTTTTTATCTTCTATTATATCACTATTAACTCTTTTTCTTCTCTTCCCGCTTTTTTCTATATTATATGATTCTTACGAATTTATGGTGAAGTTTCACATAATAACTGTTGAACTGATATTAATTTAAAGAAATAAACAAAAAATTTTAATTATGTTAAGGGAGAATAATATTATGCCGCACATCGTAATCAAAACAATAAGCGGTCCGTCGCCAAAACAGCTTCAGGAAGCCGCAGAACAAATCAGCAAAATCATCAACAAAACTATGGGAAAACCGGAAAAATATATTTCCGTATCGGTAGAGGAATATGGATTTGACGAATGGGAAGGCGTATATAATGAATTTATCAAGGACAAAGACAATGTTCTTGTCAAACCAGGCTATTCCAATCCAAAGACATTCCAATAAAGACACTGGGGTTAATGATGAATCTTCAAAATATATTGAGTGTATGCGCTTTTATAGCGTTCGTCGGCATTGTATTGATACGGACGGCAATCATGCGGAGGAAAGGAATAAAAGCCCTTGTTTTCGGAGTAACCGATAAAAGTGATTTTTTGTTGGTTCCTATGGTATTGATTATAGCATATACCGTATTGGCGAACACTTTCGATCTGCCCATGTGGGAGCCGTTGATTAAACCCTTCTGGGAAACCATTATTCCCGGTTGGGGTAGACTTACGGTGTGCGGACTGGCAATCATTAGATTCGCATTGACGCTGGCGAGCTTCTGGGATTCATTCCGCGTCGGAATTTATGAACAAAGTCCTGATAAGCTGGTTACCACTGGTATGTTTTCGGTCAGCCGTAATCCGATATACGTATGTTTCCTGATGTTTTTCACGGGATTATTTCTCATTCATCGCAATATCGTTATTGCGGCGGCTGTAGTTTTATCTGCTTTGGCGATTCATCGGCAGGTATTGAGGGAAGAAAGATTCTTAAAATCCCATTACGGAGCGGACTATGATGCGTATTGCAGAAAAGTAAGACGGTATTTATAAATATTATTTCAGGAGGATTAATTAATAATGATAAAAGTATTGGCAGTAAATGGCAGTCCGCGTCATGACGGGAACACTTCGCATATGCTGAGGACAGTCTTGGAAATATGCAAAAACGCGGGTTTTGAAACAGAATTGTATCAAGCCGGCGGACGAAACGTCAAAGGTTGTACGGCGTGCGGCGGTTGCAGGAAACACGTCGGCAAATGCGTCACGGACGACTGGATAAACGAAGTGTATCAAAAGATGGTAGAAGCTGACGCAATCGTGCTCGGCTCGCCTACATATTTTTTCGATCTGACGCCGGAGACGAAAGCGGTGATAGACCGCTGCGGATTCATCGCGGGAGGCGCGGGCAAGTCATTGAGCCGCAAAATCGGCGCGGCGGTCAGCGCAGTCCGCAGGGCGGGAGGCGTTCCCACGCTTGACTCCATGCAGCACTTTTTCTATATCAACGATATGATAGTTGTCGGCAGCACATATGTTAACATGAGCCTGTCGCGCGACATCGGCGATTACGAAAATGATGCGGAGGGCGTTGCGACGATGAGACGGCTCGGCGAAAATATTGTGTGGCTGCTCGAAAAGTTAAAATAGTAACGATAAACATTATTTTTAATATGCGGGTAAAGAATGAAAACGAAACTTATAATGATAGAAGGCATACCGGGTTCGGGAAAATCCACTTTCGCCAAAAGAATAGCTGATTATTACACTAATCATGGGGTGAAAGTAAATCTATACAATGAGGGTGGATTTCACCCCGCAGACCTTGCGTGGAATGCCTGTATCCCTGTCAAATCAATTAATGATGTCCTTGCGCCTTATGAAAGTTTTAGAAGTGAAATAGATAAAAATACTCATATTGAAGATGATTACGCGATTATTTCATATACTCAGGTTAAGACGAATGATACTACTTTTTTCAAAGATATGGAGGCTCGCGAGGTATATGATAACCGCGTTCCCTTTGAGGTTTTTAACGAATTGCACCGGAAAAGATGGAGTTCATTCAGCAGACAGGCAAAAGAGAAAAACGAGATGACAGTGTTTGAATGCGCTCTTTTGCAGAATCATGTATCTGAGCTGATGCATTTTCATCTTGCAGATATTGAAAGAATTAAGGCGCATATTAATACATTGGTACAGGCAGTCGCGGATTTATCGCCAAGTCTGATTTATCTTCCCCAGCCAAATGTCAGGGAAACGATTGAGCGAATAGCTGAACAAAGAGTTTCTGAGAATGGAAATTGGATTGACGGAGTTATCAATTATTCAGAAATGACGCCATACGGTAAATTACATTGTATAAAAGGTTTTGACGGCGCGGTACAAATCTTTGAAGAACGGAAACGTATCGAACTGGAAGTCATCAAATCCTTACCCATTAAAACTATCGTCCTTGAAAATCCGAATTACGATTGGGAGGCTTTGTGGAAAGAAATTAAATCTTTTTTATGTACGTTATAACTATATTTTTATTTTTAACAAGGTGAACAAAGTATGAGAACCGGTAGAAGCAATAACAAAAACTCAAGAATATATGAAGTGAATATTGAACAAGGAATGCCGACTGTTGATACAGCCATGAAATATGTTGAACAGGCGTTTTCAAGGGCAAAAGCATACGGTTATCCGGTGATAAAATTCATTCACGGGTACGGTTCAAGCGGGAGCGGCGGCAAAATCAAAATCGCAGTACATAAAGAACTCAATAAATATAAGAGCACGGGTAAAATCCGGGAGTTCGTTGCGGGCGAGAATTTCACGCCGTTTGATTCGGCAACTCAGCGTATCATAGCCGTATATCCAAATATCACCCGCGACAGCGATTACTTAAAAACTAATCAAGGCATTACAATCGTTTTGATTTAAAAATTATAACTGAAACATTATTTATATTTTACGGAGAATTAAAAATATGCTGTTAGAAACAGAAAGACTGTATTTGCGCAAATATACATTGGACGATGTGGAAAAAAATTATTTGTACAGTCAGGAAGAATCGAGAAAAAAAGGAATACCGAATGAAGTTTATGCGGATATACAGGCTTCGAGAAAAAATGTCGAATTTATTCTTTCTACATATGACAAAAGTGATTTCCCATATGTATATGCAGTCGTTCTGAAAAATACAGGTGAATACATAGGTCATGTCAGCTTAAGTGAAATTCCGGGAGGCATAGAAATTGGGTATGCCATTTGTGAAAAACATCAAGGAAAAGGATATGCGACCGAAATTGTAAAAGCATATGTCGCATGGGGTAAGAAAGAACTTGCGTTGGAGAAAATTTATGGTGAAATTTATCCTGATAATTCAGCGTCAAAGAAAGTTTTGGAGAACGCAGGATTTACTTTTATAAAAAACGATATAAAAAATAATTTTTCTATTTACGTAGTATAAACAAAAAGCGAAAAAAACAGTAAAGATAATGGGTGTTGATATATGATACCATACAAACTAATCCGCTCGCGGCGGAAAACCGTCGCCATACATATAACAAAAGACGCGGCTGTTGAAGTCCACGCTCCGCTGAAAATGGCAAAAGGCGATATAGATAAATTTGTTGCGTCGAAAGAAAAGTGGATAGAAACGCACCTTACGCAACGGGAAAAGTTAAACACCGAAAAGAATTCGTTCGCTTTGAATTACGGCGATATGACGCTGTTACGCGGCAAAATGTACTATATCCGCTCCAGAGACAGTACAAACGCCGGTTTTGACGGCGAATGTTTTTATCTGCCGCAAAATCTGAACCCTGAGACTTTTAAACGGACAGTCGTTAAGATATATAAAGATACGGCGAAACTTATCGTGAGAAATAAAGTCAGCGAATACGAAAAGCATATGAATGTCTCACCGGTTGCTGTAAAAATAACAAGCGCAAAAACGCGATGGGGTTCATGTTCAGGGCGAAACAGCATAAATTTTTCATGGCGGCTTGTCATGGCTGACGATGATGTAATAGATTATGTCGTGGTGCATGAATTGGCTCATATACGGGAGCATAACCATTCGTCCCGGTTTTGGGCGGTAGTTGAACAAGTTTTTCCGGATTATAAAGTCAGGCAAAACAAATTGAAACTGCTCCAAAAGCAGCTTGCGGTTCAGGATTGGGATTAGTAGTAAAAATATGATATTGATAACACAGTGGATTTAAAAGAGGAGCGAAAAAATGGAATATACAAAAACGGGGGAAAGAACACATTTCAACGATATAGTCGAAAATTATGATAAAATACGACCGGAATATGATAAATATTTTCGCAGTTATTATAATCAGAGCGAACGACCGGTCAGAGATGTATACGGTGAACCCGCCCAAATATTACGCAGATTCAGATTCAATGACTTAAAAGACTACGGCTTTGAAGATATTAAGATGAAACTTTACGAAACAACGATTACATATAATGCGGACGAATATATCGCGCTTCTTGATACTTTTTCAGACCACAGGCATTTGCCGGAAGAAAACAAGGCTGAGCTTTACTCAGCTATAAAAGACGTCATACTACGGCATGGCGGACATTACACGGCTGAATATACTTTTCAGTTATATATGGGGAGAAAACTGTAAAATCTAAGATTTTAAACGCCGAATCTTCCGGAATACCTGTTAATATTTTAAATCCAAATATCATTTTTCTTCCTTTACACCAACGCCCACTCTGTTTTTCGTATATCGTTAAAGGTTTCTTCCATAGCCGATTCGATATGCTTTTTATTTTGGGCTGAAATATCCTCAAACATTTCAAACGTCATTTTCGTATTTTTCTTTCGCCATCTTCCCGCTACAACGCCGTCAAGCAAAATCGGCGGCATTACTATTCCCGCAAGATTGAATATACCCCGAATATATTTCTGCGGCAGATAAATGCTGTCATTTTTCTGATACCCAAGCATAAGCGGGTCGAAACCCGCAAGCATTATGCAATGGGGAATATCAGGGTAATCGCTTTTTAACTCTTCCAAGTAAAAATAACTTTTACCGTCAATCTCGATTTGCGTGAGCGGCAATTTTTTCATTATCTCCTTGATATATGTTTGCGTACAGCCGAAATAATACGCCGCGTCCCTGATTGTTGCGGGTGCGTAATGCGTAAAATAACGCTTTACTTGTTCAAGGATCGCTTCGTCCTCGGTCATAGGCACGAACGGCGAACACAATGCAAATGTCTTTTTCTCCTGTACGACATAGTATATAAAACCGCGCAAACACAAATCCTGTATTCCGCCGCCCCATTGCTCGAACATCATGTCTAATTCAATCTCAGTTATACCATGTTGTAAGCATATTTTTTTCAATTCGTCGCGGGTGCGGCTGCCTTCTTTGAGCGAATTAATGATTATACGCGAAAAATGACGCTGACGCTCAGGGGTAAGAAGCCATTGACCCGTTATCCTGTGGGCGTAACCTTTGAAATCATCGGAACGGTACGGATTATTGTCCATTTTTCTTTGATACCTGAATAATACCAAATCAGCGGCGGCAAAAGCGTGGATAGTCCCCCGTATGGTCCAATTTTTAACAAGACCGTCGCCAAAGTTATCTATGATTATTCCCTCGTTGCATCGTATTTTGAGCGAATGAAACACATTCACCATGATTTGCGCCTGAAATCCGTTTAAATCATGGCATACCGTAATTTTATCCGACTTCGCCGTCAGATGCTGACGGCTTAATTGTATTTGCTTTAATTCTTGTTTTGATAACATCATCATTTACCATTTATATTCTAAAATATTAAATTGTTATAATTTCAAGACATTCTTAGCCACAACGCAGGGCGAACACCGTTTGTGTTATGGCTATCGTCCAATACTTCCGTAACCCATTTATCTGAAACATCATATAGAAAAAGCCTCTCAGTCGACAATTCCTCACCGCCGCCGCTCATGCCTATACCGCCGTGGTCAAATTCATCATCGCAGTTACCCATTACTATAGCGGCTAAACGCCCGGTTGCGCCGGGCGAGCGCAGCCTCCATGCGACTACCATTCCGGTATCGTCCACGGCGCGGCGGTTGATGTCGTATTGGTCGTTTAACCATGGCCAGTATTCATCATTACACCAGCTATAATCATCGCTTTTAGGTCTGTTTTCGCACTGTCCGCTGTCGCCGAAATATTTCATGACTTCATCAATACTCAATAAAAATATCTTGTCTTTTGTTGGGTTACCGCCGCTTGTGCCAAACCATGGATTTTCGTTGTTTTCGTTTACTACTTCTATAATTCGTTCACGGTTGACTGCGCTGAACGAATTATAAAATTCCCCGTTCAAATATTTACGCATATCGCACATCTCCCATGTGATTTCACATACTTGTTTGTGATATGCTCTTCGTTCGATGACTTTCTCGGTCAGTATGAGCGCACGGTCATCTTGTTTATCCAGTACATACCAATCGTATGCGCCGAACCGGATTTTACCGCCGGGTGGGATAGGTATCGGTTTTATGGGTATGTAACAATTGTTATTGGGGCAGATTTCCCTGTCGGAAGGGACTTCTTGACCGCATTTTAGACATTTCATATCTATGACCTCCGTTATTTATAATTTTATTTTTGATTATCATTTCTCCAAAACTTCAATCATCTTACAAACAGACTTATAAATTACATCGTCATATTCCTTGATGAACCGTAACGCATCGGCGGCGCACTCGAATAAACCCCATTCAGTATGTCCATCATGGCGTTCTGTCGGCGACTTTACGCATACTTTCGCCAGTGCGTGTATTTGCCATTGGCGCGTATGTGAGAGGTCGCACATTGTGCCGATTTCATTGAAAGCAGGCAAAAAGGCAGGATTTTTCCATTCGTCCCATATTCGATTTTCTAATTGCTTCGGCACCCTTTCGTAGTTCCCTATGACCCCCATAGCCATGCCGAAATTATGGCAGTTCCATACCATGGGGTCTCTTGCCGTGTTGAATCGGCGTTGTATATCTTCCGCGCTTTCAGTGTGACCGTGTTTATACTGAAAAGCGTTGATGTATTCATCCCATAGTTTTGTATCTCGGTTATATTCAAAAACCCGCTTGATACGCTTTAAGCCGTCGAGCAGGGTATATTTCCGTTCAGATTTTCCGGTAACCTGATAAAAAGCAACTATCTTTTCGAGCGTCGGCTCTTCGTCGGGGGTTTTATGTCCTCCGGCAGGTCTGACTTGTATGAAATTATCGCCGTCATAGCCGGTAATGATTCTGAATGTATCATTACCCGAATCTTTAAGCCTGACGAGTGCCGGGATTCCGTCGTCGATACTTGCGCGGATTTTGCCGCCGATGTTTTCAGTATACTTTTCGTATCCATATCCGGTAAACCCGAAAATAAAGTCTACTGTTTCATCGGTTTCGTAAATTTCATTGAATATGTCGGTAGGTTTATTTTCCCATTTGTTTTGCGCCGCAGACCTGCCCGAAATGGTATCAAACAGGAAGAATAACCGTGTCTGGACTCCTGCCCAGGGGACATCGCACATTCCGCAGTAGCAGCAAAATTCTTTGCAGTTATGATCATATGATTCGGCGTATTTTTCTAAATACATATACAGACTTGTGAAGCAGTTGAGAAAATTCAGGCTGCTGAAACCTGTAAACGGGTAATCGAAATTTAATTTTTTCATGACTTTCCTCCGTTAAATTAATTTTATTGTTTTACTTATTATTATACAACAATAAATATGACGGCAGTATGTCATATTTATATAGAACGTATTGTTAATTTTATATATTTAGCCGCATAATCTTGAAATATATATCTTTTTCGGTTATAATTATATTTATAAAATACATATAAGGTACAAGTAAAATGAACATAAAAGAAATCATTGCCAAGGAAGAACAGGAATTCCCAGGATTATTCGCTTTTTCAGAAGAACGACCATACGGCATATTATTCTTCAACCCGAATATAAAAGACCATCACGACAGCAACCACGCGATAATCTATCCAGAGAAAATAATTGATTTAGGCGACGTATTGGACAATATAAGAGAATTCTACCAAGCCAGGGGAATTGTGCCGGCACTATATCACCCGAACGCTGAAGATTATTTTATACAAAACGCTCGGACACTGAAGGCGCACGGCTATGAATTTATGACCGCGTTGGACGCGCGTATAATGGTGTTGGAAAATACAGATATTAAGCCGCTTTCAGGTAAGCTGCAAATCAAACAAATAAAAGAACTGGGCGCAATCAAGGAAGGCAGTTATTTCATTGAGCAGGATAAATACCTATCGGAAATATACAGAAACTGTATAAACAAAGAGAGCCATTATTTATTTACAGGATTTTATGAAGATAAGCCCGTTTCCCTGCTGTCGTTTCACGTATCGAAATACGGCTGCACCAGATTTGACGAAATGCACACCGCAAAAGCATACATGGGCAATGGATTCGCCCGCGAGATGAACAAATATGCGGCAAATTTCTGCGTCGAGCATAACCTGCCCACAGCCTATCAATGGCCTGCCCATAGAACATCGGAACGTATAACATCCGAAGCGGGATTTAAAGTTTCATTTACACTGCCTATCGGAGGATATGCCGCTTACGCCATAGTAGAGCATTACAGAGATTAAGTTTATAAAAACCATCAAAAATGAGGATTAAAATAATGTTTTACGAATATACTCTTTCCGCCAAGCGGGAGGATTTTTATAATATTACGCCGCAAATCCGCGAAGCCATCGCCAAAAGCGGCATTATAAATGGCATCGCCGTGATTTACTGCCCGCACACCACAGCAGGCATTACTATAAATGAAAACGCCGCTCCAGACGTTGTGCATGATTTGCTTATCGGATTGAACAAAGCTTTCCCTGACCGCGCAGAATTTCGCCACGGCGAAGGCAACAGCACGGCGCACCTGAAAGCGTCGTTAATGGGTTCAAGCGCGACGATAATCATAGAAAACGGCAAACCTGTGCTCGGCACTTGGCAGGGTTTGTATTTATGCGAGTTTGATCCGCCAAGGAATCGGACATTTTATGTGAAGGTGATAAGCGAATGAAAGTACAGTTTACTGATGATGAAGTAAAAATCATGCAAACTGCTCTTGACCGTTGGGGCTTAAGCGCGCAGGTAGGGCAGACGGTAGAAGAATGCGCTGAATTAATCGTCGCCCTGCAAAAGCATATCAATCGTTCGCCGCAACCCAGAACTATTGATAACATATTAGATGAAATCGCCGATGTTGAGATGATGCTCGCGCAAATGAGGATAAGTTTCGATATTGACGATGATATGCTCCGTAAGCAGATTGAATATAAGTTTGAAAAACTTAAAAAATATTTATCGGGAGAGTGAGGGCAATATGTACAGCAACAAAAACCGAGACAATGAATATATAAACAATCTGCGTGATTTCATACAAAGAGTTTATCAGATTACCCCGATAACTCTCAAACCCGCTAAACGAGGATATTACGGCGAAACGTGGAGGCTCGAAACTGCGGAGAATACCCGGTATTTTCTGAAAATGGTTTATCCCGCCGCGCATAAACTCGTCTATGAGCGCAGTTTCCCGATAATCCAACACCTCTGTGACCACGACATAGATTTCATCAGAAGGCGCTTGGTAATCCTTATTTTTTGAAATAGAAAAATATATTTATTTGAATTGGAGTTTATTTATATGATAATCGCAAAATTCTATTATTTAGTAGCATTGATGTCCTTGCGCCTTATATAATGAATTTATAAAACAAAATTTAATTAAAATTTTTGGAGGAATTATTTAATGGGACGGGGTTGGATTAAAGCGAAAGAAATTTCTTTTAACTGTTTTTTACTTTTTGAGCGTTTTCAGATACGCGGAATGTTCGGTTCATGGAAAAGCGAAGATAAAAAATGGCTGCAAAATATGTCTGTCGCACTGAAATATAATCCCGCCGTCAAATGGTATTTGCAGTACAAATGTCCGGAATGTTCGAAATTTATCGAAGAAGTCGCGGCAAAATCCATAGGCGAAGTGCCGCCCGAAGAAGTTCGTAAAGCAGAAATTTTTGTAATAGACGGCGTAGAGGATTTTGTCACGTATACAAAGCCTGAAATTATGGATTCAAACTGCGATTTTATTTACGCTTGGGATAAATCGCGCCTGTTTGAACTTGTTGATTTCAAAGACAAAACTGTGCTTGACGTCGGAAGCGGTTCGGGGCGTCTCGCATTTGCCGCAGCCGAATTTGCCAAAGAAGTATATGCGAGCGAACCGGTCGATACTTTGCGCGAATATCTCAGAGATAAAATCGCGAGCGAAAATATTAAAAATATGCGCGTAGTTGACGGCATGGCGCATAGTCTGCCTTATCCCGACAATACGTTTGACATAGTGATGTCGGGTCATGTTGTCGGCGACGATTACGATAACGAAATCGCGGAATTGTCAAGAGTGTGTAAATCCGGCGGCTGGCTGTTGGACTGTCCGGGAGAAATAATGGGCGGACCGCCTGATGAAGAAGCAGTAAACCGCGGTTGGGAAGAATTTGTATACACAGGAAAATTCGGCACAGATGTTTACAGATACAGGAAACAGGTTGTCAAATAAACCGCTCGAAAAGGCGAATATTAAACATAGGCGGACAGTTTATCCGCCTATGTTTAATATTCGAAAATCAACTTAATTTTTGACTATATGCCACTAATTTATCTATAGCCGCTTGTATCGCATTGTCGTGTTTATCGCAGTATGACGCTAAATCGGTCGATTTTGCCGCAAGCAGAGTTTGTCCTATAAATCCTGCCCCGCCGATATTATATATATATCCCATATCAAAAGTAGCCGTTTTTCTTATGATGTTGAGCATATTTATCGTTTCTTCGTCGCGCGCAAACTTCTGCTGGAGCGTCGTTTCGTAGTATGCAGGGATTACAGTCAGAGAAGACTCGCGGGCAAGCGCCTCGCAGATTGTGCCTGTGAAATCAAAATCGGCGGTTTTGGGAAGCACAAGCACTGTCGCCGCGCCCTCGACACATGAAATATAATCGGGCTGTGTCGAATCAAATTTAGGATACGGCAGTATGCCGTATTCGCTGTTCATATCCCTCAAAACCCTGAGATTTTTCAGATTTGTGCCCAGTATATACACTCTGTCGTTTTTGAACGCTATATGCGCCGTTTCCTGCGTATAGTCGTCGGTAAGATACGGCGTAATCGGACAGTTTCCGGTTATGAACCACTGATATCCCGCATTTATTATATTTGCGTTTTTCTCGCTGTTCAAAACAAGCACAGGATAATCGTTGGCGTCTTTATCCACTATCTTCCCGCCGAAATTATAAAAGTACATTGTGTCTGCGAAGTATGTCATTGTGGCAAATCCGAACATGTCGTTGTTTATATCCATTTTACCGTCGCCGTTTAAATCCCTGTTGCAGCTTTTTATCAGGTTTTGAAAAGCATCGAACGTCCATGTGCCGTTTTCCACCATATTATACGGGATTTCCATTCCGGCGTCGCCGAAAAGTTTCTTATTGAATATAAAAGCGTGATTCTGCGCTATATATAAATAGCCTATGTCGCCCGCTATGAAGAATGTTTTATTGCCTATCGACAAATCTTTTACCGCGCTTTGATTCCACCACGGCTGAGTGAGATTTTCTTTTATAGTCGGTACATTATTCCAGTCCGCATATACTCCGTTTGTAAACATGCTTGTTGCGTCGACCGCGTGTATTGCGGCGACATCGTATGCGCCGTCCCCTGCCATGACGCTTTTCGTAAACTCGTTATTTATATCGCCCAAAGGTTTCGTCACAAAATTCATATTTATGTTATAGTCTGCCTCAATTTTTTGGTTCCGGTTGTAAACCGCATCGTTGAACACATCGCCTGTGAGTGTTTCTGCGTCGTGTTCTTCGGACAGATAATCGACAAGCAGCATGGTAAAATCCTTGCCACCGTAATCGGTTTTCGCGAACTGGTCGTAAATATTTTCCGTAGTCGCGGTGTTGCTTTCCGAAATATCCGCCGCATTCCGACCGTTATTATTCTCGGTATTATTACTGTTCTGCGACGTATTATTGGAACATGAATACGATACGATTAACATACACAGAAATAAGACGATCGACAATAATATTTTGTATTTTGTTTTTCTCATAATAATTATAAATCTCCCGCTAAAATTATAAAAATATATTTTATTTAATATTAACAAAAAAACTCTGAAATGTCAAGAGTGATTTATCAAATAACGATAATAATATGTTGAAATAATATAATAAATATGTTATAATAGCTTAATAAATATTATAATTTATAATGGAGAGGATTTATATTATCATGAAAAAAATCAAAATTATATCTTTTGTTGTAGTTTTGTTAATGCTGTTTCCGTTGCAGATATTGACAGCCTGTTCAAAAAATGCAGATAATACGCAGGGAAATGCCAATAATACGACACAACAGGATAATAGTCAGTCAGGGGCTTCGTCAGAGACGACGACTGAAAGCAAAATGCTGCCAAATGTTCCTGACAATCTGGATCTTAACGGATTTAATTTCCGTATTCTTTACGAATTGAGCCAGGGAGGAGACTGGGGAGTCCGCGGAATAGACGCAGAACAAGAGACGGGAGATGTAATCAACGACGCGACATACGCGCGCAATGCTTATGTAACTGATAAATATGACTTTAAAATAGACGGCATTACCTGTCAGGTTTATAATCTGCCCGCCTCCACAGTCAAAAAGACCGTTCAAGCCGGTTCGGACGAATATGATGCCATAATTATCAGGGAAAAAGAATTGCCTTCGCTTATTATTTCAAATTGTTTAGTAAATTTCAATACTGTGCCGGGGCTTAATTTTGACGGACCGTGGTGGGATAAATCTATAATGAATCAGATGTCAATCGCCGGGAAACAGTTTGCGGCATTCGGCGACTACATCATTTGCGCCAATGACGCCCTGAGAATAATGATGTTTAATAAAAAAATGCTTCAGGATAACGGACTTGAAGACCCGTATGCGCTCGTTAAAAACGGCGCGTGGACTCTTGATAAATTCTACAATATGAGCAAAGACGCCGCCGCAGACTTAAACGGCGACGGCAAAATGGACACAAACGACCGGTACGGACTTTTAATGCAACGGGGCAGCTCGGTATGTTTTTCATTCGGCGCAGGCGAAACCCTCACATCAAAAGACGCCGGCGATTTGCCGGTTTTAACAACCGGAAGCGAACGCTCAATTCTTGTATTTCAAAAAATCTGGAATGTTCTCGGCACTCCGAATTTAGTTATATATGATTCCGCTTTCCCTAACACTTGGGCAGACTTGCAGGTCGCGTTTGAAAATAATCAGGGATTGTTTTTCGGCGAAGTTTTACAGCTTGCCGAACGTATGAGAGCAAGTGAAACGGATTTCGGCATACTGCCGTTTCCCAAATACGACGAATCGCAGGAAAACTATTATGCGTTTGGGGACAGTAACTGTATGAATGATATAATTATTCCGTCTACAAACCAAAATCTTGAACAAACCGGTCAGATTCTTGAAATTCTGAGCGCAGAATCATATTACACATTACGTCCGGCATATTATGATAAGTCGCTCAACGGAAAGTATGTGCGCGACGAAGAATCGTCTGCAATGCTTGATATAGTTTTATCAAATAAACTCATATCGTTAGACGATATGTTCGGTTGGGGAATGTACAGTGCGATACAAAATGCCCTTACTTCAAAAAGTTCGGATTTCGCCTCGGTTATAGATAAATATACAAACAAGGTTCAAACTTCAATTGATAAAACTGTCAGCATATTTCAAAGCCTGCAATAATAAACTTATTATAATTTATATTTATAGGGAGAATTAAATAATATGAAAAAACGACGCCTTTTATTAATGTTCCTGATTATTTGCATCAGCATTCTGCCGCTTTTATATTCCTGCGGAAATAATAACAGCAGCAATAACTCTAATACAGATGCCGCTTCCCAGAACCCTGATAATACATCTGATACATCTGCGCAGGCAGCCACTGAACCGCCCGTAACGCCCGACGTGACGTCGGGAGACTACAACGGCTACAAATTCCGTTTTTTAACAAGAGGCTCCTCGTGGAACGAATGGAAAACGGCTGATATTTACGCCGAGAACGAAAACGGCGATACCATAAACGACGCCGTTTATAAAAGAAATTCGATTCTTGAGGATAAATTCAATATTACAATCTCCGAAAACGGCGTAACAGACCCCGCAGGAGACGCAAGGAAAAGTATAAAATCGGGGGACGACGCATATGATTCCGTCGTCGGCAGCATGAACGACCTGATAAAATTATCGCAGGAAGGTCTTGTTCTGGACTTAAATCAAATCCCCCATATGAATCTTTCGAATCCGTGGTGGGACCAGAAAGCCGTGAACGAACTCACGTTAGGCGGCAAACTGTTCTGCGCCACCGGCGATTTGTTTATCGCAGACAAAGACGCGACATGGGTCATGATGTTCAACAAGAAACTCATTCAGGATTTTCAGTTGGAAGACCCTTATTCGCTTGTCCGTTCGGGTCAGTGGACTATGGATAAATTCGACAGCATTATAAAAAACGTAGCCGTCGATGTAAACGGCGACGGCAAAATGGACCAAAATGATTTATACGGATTTTCAACTCACGAGTATTCCTCATGGGGATTTTTATACGGCGCGGGAATCAAAATCGCTGAAAAAGATTCGACAGGGTACCCCGCTTTGGTGATGAATACGCCTATAACCGGCACGGTCATGGAAAAAACGGTGCAGATTATGAAGAACGGTCTTTATACATATTGCGTGCCTGTCGGCGACTGGGCGAAAGTCCTTGACGTTTTTCAGAATGACAGAGCCGTATTTTACGGCGAGGTGCTTCAGTGCGCAATCCGTCTGAGACAGATGGAGACAAATTTTGGGCTTATTCCATACCCGAAATACGACGCTTCGCAGACGGAATACCCGTGTATGGTAAACGCCGCCGGCGAGGTTATGTCCGTGCCGACAACCTGCTCCGATACTGACCGCACCGGTACGGTTCTGGAAAATATGTCATATCTGTCGAGAATATATCTAAAACCGGCATATTATGACGTCGCTCTCAAAGGCAAATTTATGAGAGACGACGAATCAAGCGAAATGCTTGATTTAATTATGCAGCAGAGAGTATTTGATTTGGGATATATTTTTGACTGGGGAACATTAGGGTCGGCTTATGACGCCGCCGTTCTGAAAGGCAATTCCGATTTTACGTCTCTGTATGATAAATACGAGGCAAAAGCGCAGGACGCGATTTCAAAACTTGTACAGACATATCAAAGTTTGAGTTAATCTGATTTTTTATGCGTAGGGGGCGTCCTTGCGGTCGCCCTTATGATTTTGCTGTAATTTCGCTGTCCGGCGTGAAATCGAAATACGTCCAAGTTGCGCCGTAATCGTTTGTTTTAAACGTCATTACGCCGTTTCGTTCAGCACTGTCACTCAGCGCCGTTATCATTTTTATAGTTCCGTCTGCGTCGGTGAAAACTGGGGAAGCCGGCATAAATTTATAATTTTTATATTTGTTCGGAACTGGGAAATCAATACGGTTCCATGTTTCGCCGCCGTCGGTTGTGCGGTAAACTTCGGGACCGTTATCGTCATAATACCGGTAGCACAGAAATCCTATATCGGGCGTAACGAACGACGAACCGGTGAGCAATCCTGTGTACGGAGCGTTTCCTGACGTTTCCGACCAGGTTTTTCCGCCATCTGCAGAATGATATATCTTTTTAAGAGACGAACCTGTCGCGGGGTCGCTTGTTTGAACAAGCCAACCATCCTGTTTTGACGTAAATCCTATCGATATATATGAAGTGGGCTCTGCGATATTAGATATATTCCAGGTTTTTCCTTTATCGCCACTTACGATTATATTTATATTACCGGAATAATTTATTGTGTTGTTCGTATCGGTTATATTTCCGTATGCTATAGCTATTATATTAGAAGTGATATAATAGCTTAACATATTACCGGTTAATTCGTTGGGATCAAAAGATGGGTCTGTTATATTACGCTTCGCACTTTCTACCCAATCGTCGGGCAGCCGGCAAAAATATTCGATTTTTTCACTGTCCAATACCACATACGACTGTCCGCCGGAATTTTCGATATACCCGTACCCGCCGTTCGAAGTGTCTAACAATATATCGTTGTCACTCGCAGAATCCGCAATTCCGCACCCTGTCGTTATACAAAACAATAATACTAATACCAAGATTAATGAACAAACTTTATATTTTTTCATATTACTTTAGATATTTTCTCCTAATATGCGGCTTCTATTTTATATTTATATTGTGCGCTTTAAATAATTCCCTGAATCGTTTTATAAGTTCAGAATTTGCGTCCATATTTTTATAATCTTCAAAATCGTTTTTTAAATTCATATCCTCGTATTTATGCGACGCAGTGGCGTGAAACGGCATAAATTCCGCATATTTTATCTGCGGGTAATCTTTCAAAAACAACGCAATATCCTCTATATTCTTTTCGTCCGCGTTAAAACCCGGTATAACCGGAATACGTACTATTAATGAATTTCTGCTTGTATTATATAATTTGTTGAAATTTTCGAGAATCTGTTTATTTAACGAACCTGCGCCGTATTTGTGCAGGTTTTCGTCTATGCACTTTATGTCGAATAAAAATTTGTCGATATACGGCAATACGATTTCAAAATTTCCCCAGCGTACATTTCCCGCAGTTTCAATATCTATAGAAATTTTTTCTTCGCTGAGTTTCTTCATAACCGGAATGAGTTCAGAAGTCCGCAACAACGGCTCGCCGCCGGAAAAAGTCACCCCGCCGCCGGATTCCGCGTAAAATTCTCTGTCGCGGATAAGTGCGTCGTATAAATCCTCGGACGAATATTCTCTGCCGATAATCTCAATCGCGCCCGACGGGCAGACTTCTGCGCATTTCAGGCAATTTGCACAGTTTTCGCATATATCCGGAATATTGTTCAGTATATTGAATTTTTTATTGATTCTTTCGCAGGTTTTTCTGCACATCATACATGATATGCACTTTGATTTATGAAATATAATCTGTCTATTTTTATTTATAGTCTCAGGATTGTGGCACCATCTGCATTTTAACGTACAGCCCTTTAAAAATGCGACAGTGCGTATCCCCTCTCCGTCATGTAAGGAAAACCTCTGTATGTTTGTTATTAACATAATTTTTACTATATCTTTTACTTAAATTAAATCAAGGGCGGGAATGTCCCGCCCTTACAAGTGGTTGTATCAGTTGCGGCAGTATCTTTATCGGGGAGGGATGTCCTGCTGTAATCCGCGGGGGACTATCTTTCCTGATTCGACGTCTGAGACAAGCTCGAAAAACCATTTCTGGTTGTTGGCTGTCCCGCCGCTCCACATATGGGCATATGCTCCGGCATCTACTGAAACGCCGTTGACATCTATTGCTTTCTGATTTTTTGAAATTACGTTCATAACAGAGAATAACGGCAAATCAACATTCGCAAAATCGTCAATAACAGCATTATCGGCATCTTTTAGCGTTGTTTTCTTTTGCGCTTTCAAAGTAAATTCCTGGCTGCCGTCGCCTTCCGGTTTAGCGAGGGTTGTCAATAAAACAAGTTTTCCGTCCTCATTCCCAATGCCGTCTTCCGTGTCAAGATAACGTTCTTTTGTCCCCAATGCCCTGATTCTGTATACATTCGTAACTTTTGTGCCGTCCGCGCTTACATCTTCTCTTATTTTTTCGAATACAAACATCTGATCAGGTTTTCCGGTGTAATCATCCTGTGAAACTCCCGCATAGTCGTAATCTCCGTCGGCAGTCAGATATAGGTTGCTGTTGGGGGACCAAAGATAATATCTTGCGCCGGGAATAATTTCATAACCGGGGTTTGTATCGGTCTTGCCGATTATATCCGGCGCGGGAAGGCTGGCCGGGTCCGTAGGCGGGTCCGTCGGAGGATCTGTAGGCTTTGCGGTGGTAGTCGGCGGTGTTGTGGTAGGCGCTGCGGTCGTTTCCGAGCTTGCAATTGTGTCTGCGGTACTTTCAGCCGGTTCCGTACTTCCCGTGTCAGTTTTGTTTCCGCATGACAGCATAAGGGGCAGCGCAATAATCAATACAAGAAGTATTGAAATGATTTTGCAGATTTTTTTTGTTAATTTCATAAAATAACACGCTCCTTTTTTGTTTTACTGTTTTTAACTATCGCCGGTGAATTTATTATATTATACTCTTTTTTATATAAAAATACAAGTGTTAAATTAAAATCATAAAATTAATTTCATATAAATTTTTCTTGCAAAAATTCAAAAATTTTGGTATAATAGATAAAAATAAAATTACAAAATTATAGGAGTTGAAAAGTAAATTGGATTGGATTCAATATATAATACTGACAATAACAGCTATTAACCTGATTTGTATTGCCGCATTTTTTTTAAATATCAAAAAAAAGCTGGAAAAATCACAGGAAAATGAAAAAGACGGTGATAAGGAACTTCAGATGCAGCATATAATAAACGCATCTGAAACTAATCTGAGAGAATCTATTTTCAGATTAAACAAAGAATTAAACGCCGACATGTCAAATTTCAAAGACAAAATAACTGAAAATATGAGCGATAATTTTAATAAACTCAACGCTACGACAGAGTCGCGTTTGACGTCTGTCACAGCCGATTTAAATCTGTTTAAAGACAAAATATCAGGCGGACTTTCGCAGGATATAGAAAAATTAAACAACACCACCGAAACCCGTCTGCTTACTATCGAAAGCAAAGTAAATGAACGGCTTGAAAAAGGATTTAAAGAAACAAACGAGGCTTTTGTCAAAATGAGCAATAGTCTTGCGAGAATAGACGAAGCGCAGAAACATATCGACAGCTTAAATAAAGAAGTCGTTTCTCTTCAAGAAATCCTCGGCGACAAAAAATCCCGCGGCAATTACGGGGAAATACAGTTAAACACATTGCTGTATTCAGTATTCGGCGAAAACAGCGGAGTTTATGACATCCAGCATCCGTTGGGCGACGGCAGCGTAAAAGTGGATGTGCTTTTAAAACTTCCGGAACCTTTGGGCAATATCAGCGTAGATTCCAAATTCCCTTTAGAAAACTATAAAAGAATGATAGATAAATCCGTAAGTCAGTCAGAATCGGAAGACGCCGCGCGCGCTTTCAGAAACGATGTTAAAAAGCATATAAACGATATAAGCTCTAAATACATAATTCCAAACGAAACAAGTTCGCACGCAATCATGTTTATACCTGCAGAAGCCGTATTTTCCCAGATACACGCTTATCATCACGACATACTCGAATATGCGAACGAAAAAAATATATGGATAGTCTCCCCCACTACTTTTATGGCTTTGCTGACAACAGTTCAGGTTGTGCTGCGCAATATTAAACGGGACGAGTACGCGCAGGAAATATACAGAGAATTGAATGTCCTCGGCAAGAACTTCAGGCTGTACGGCGAACGCTGGACAAAACTCTCGAAAAATATCGAAACCGTATATAAAGACGTCAAAGACGTTTCAATAACCACAAACAGGATAAAGAAACATTTTGACGCAATATCTAGCGCGGACATAACAACCATAGAAAACCTAAAAAACAGCGAAATTCTTATTGAAAATATCGAAAACATTGACGATTTTGAAAAGTCCGAAAACGAAATCAACTTACTCTCTGAGTAGATTGATAAATTTCCGGTTTACTTTTTCAATTCCCGTAAACACTAACACTCCTATCAAAACAACAACAAATTCCCCGACTGCCACATATATCATAGATAAAATTAAATTGAGATTTAATACAAAATACAATTCCATACCGATTATAATTCCGTTTATTACACCTGCCGCTAAAGCTATAAATTTTTTATTTTTTAATTTAACTATAACTACGCAAACTAAAACTGACGCAACAGTCCCGAATATCATGTCATATATTCCCATAGGGCTGAAAATATTCGCTATAAATGTCCCTAGAACAAGCGAAATACCGTATTTTTTATTATAAAAAGGCAGGACTAACATGATCTCGGAAATACGGAATTGAATCGCGCCGTAGCTTACCGGCGCAAGAGCAAGGCATAAAGCGACATAAACCGCCGCTATTATTGCTATTTTAGTCATCTGTCTGACGTCTTTAATCTGATTAATCAGTTCTTTAAGTTTTTTCATTTTAACTCCTTGTTTTAATTTAAATTTGCCGTGGTTATCAAGGAAACACGGCTTTTTGGTATATTCGGCTTAAAATGCAGCCACTTTATTTTTTTGTGTCTGCACACATATATGTCAGTTTATTAATCTTTTTTATTTTCTTTATCATATGATTCCAATTTTGTTAATATCGTGTCTAATTTGTATTCTAATTTATTCAGCTTTTCGTTGAGTTCTTCTAAATTTTCATTCTCTTTTTTATCATTATCCACCGATTCGATAAATCCTGCGCTTATAATACCCGTTGGAACTGCGACAAGTCCTATTCCGAGTAATGCGATTACCGCGCCCAATATTTTACCGAAAACCGTAACTGGATATATATCCCCGTAACCAACCGTAGTTAATGTCACTATTGACCACCATATGCCCGAAAACGCATTTTGAAATACTTCGGGTTGAGCGTCGCACTCTATATTATACATTATAACCGACGCTATAATCATCAATATAAATACAACGGCAAACGACGAAATAAGCGGAGCCGCTTTTTTCTTTATGACATTGCCGACGGTTCTCAATGCGTCAGTATACCGGTTTATTTTAAACAGTCTGAACAAGCGCAAAAGTCTTATCATCCTTAAAACACGCAAATCGAATGGGAATATAAACGGCAGATAAAACGGCAGTATTGACAATAAATCAACAATCGACATAAAAGAAAAGGCATATTTTAACCGCGCTTTATATTTTATTGAGCTGGGGTATAATAAATCCGCAGTCCAAAGCCGCAATATGTATTCAACCGTAAATATTGCGAGTGAAAATATATCTACTGCGCGAAATACATTTTTGAAAACGATAGGGATGGCGCTGAATGTGTCGGCAATAATTGTTACTACGTTTACAATAATCAGGGCTATCATAAATAAATCAAATATTTTGCTTGCTAAATTACCGTTTTCGTCATGGTTTATTATATTAAAAATTCGGCGTTTTATTCTATTCATTTTAATACACCGTTTTTTATAGTACAGCAATTTTATATGTGACTTCTTTCAAGCAATTGCTGTAATAGCAAAAGTTTTCCCACGATACGTCCGGCGGCACATGATGGTCGAGCGCGGGGATATATCTGCCGTACTTCAACATTTCGTCGATTATCCCGATTTGCTTATCTATATCTTTATGCGTCTTTGCGAGTTCGCGCTTGTCGATTCCGCCCATAATACCGAGTTCCGGGTATTGTTTCCTGAATTCCAGTATATCGCTTCCCGCCGCGACTTCAAACGGAAATATAAAATTCACCCCGGCAGACATAAATAACGGAACTAATTCATCTACTCTGCCGTCCGTATCTACTGATAACACTTCTATTCCGTTGTCTTTACAAAACTGCGAAATCCTTCTGTAATTGGGCAGCATGAAATCTTTCACCATTGCGGGGGAAATAAGAGAGCCCTGTTTTCCCGACATATCTTCCCAGATATGAACCATATCGAATTTTATGTACTTCACTACTTTTGAATAGACTGACAGCCACAAATCCGTCAGATGATTCATCATATCCGCGACAAGCTCCGGCTCGTCGATAAAAGAGATAAGCAGTGCCTCGACGCCCATAAAATCCCTGCATGTCCCGAAAAGCCCGTACGGATAAGTTCCTAAAGACATAAAAGCGTCGTTATTATTCAAAAATTCCGCAGGTTCTTTTATATCTTCTGTAATTCTCGGCGGATTTTCAGGATTAAGCCGTTCTTCCTTGAATTTTTTCCATGTGTCCCAGTCTTTTACGGGATAATCCAAGAAATTGGGAATTGTCGCGCCGACTTTTGAATCTTCGCGCACTATGCCGTATATATCGCGATATATAACCGTGCGTTCTTTATCTTCTATGATTTTTTGTTCAAACCACGGATTTACTCCGAGCCTTATGCCGTCCCAGTCTCCTGTATACCGGATATTTTTATCGAATCCGAAATATTCTTCTAAATTTAACTTGGGATTTCCGCATTCTTTTTTCCATCTTTCCAAAGTTTCGCCCCAGAACCCCATTCCGGATATATACGGCGATCTGTCTGTCTTTCTTCCCAATAAAGTCGCGAGTATTCTCTCTCTGCTTCTCATAAAATTAACCCTCTTTTTGTTATTTATACTCATTTATATATCATACTCGATAAAATGTTCAGGATATTTATACCAATATTTCATGAATACTTTTTCATCTGTTTCGTTAAAATTTAATTGGTACATTCTGAATGTCACCGATATGTCTTTAGGCTGCCACTGTTCTATGTAGGAATAGCAATATTTCATTCCTAATTTTTTCATTACTTCTCCGCTTCGGGAATTTTTTACATCATGCGTTGCAGTTATATAATCATATCCGGCATTTTTTAGACGTTCTACTACTGCCATACCTGCTTCCGTTACAATTCCTTTATGCCAGAAATTTTTCATAAGTCCGTACCCGAAGTCGTGATTGTCGGTATCGCCGGCAATATTGATATATCCGATTGCACAGTTGTCTGATTTAAGACATACAGCATATCTATACGCGGACGGCTGATTGTAGTATTTAAGATAGTTCTGATGTAGATGCGTATGCGCCTGTTCTAACGTTTCCAATGGAAACCAAGGTAAAAATGCGTTTACTTCTTTATCCTTTAAGATTAAAAATAAATCGTATATATCCGATTCAGAAAAAGGTCTGAGTATCAGTCTGTCCGTATAAATAATCGGCGTATTTTCTATGATTTTTAATTTATTATCAGACATATTCTCTCCGTATATCTTTACATTCTTGTCACTTCTAAATTTTTCAGCCAGTTTTTTTTATATTTCAAAGATATATAGCCAATCGAAGACATTACAAACGCCCCTATTGCATCGACAATTATATCTTTCATCGTATCGGAAAGAGCGGCTTGGCCGATAAGTTTTTCACCTGATTCAAGCGCGTATTTCTGCATATTTGTGTGTAAAACGCCGTCCATTGAAAATTCATAGATTTCCCACATCGCTCCAAGCGATAACGCAAAACAAAACGCAAATAGCGCGACAAAAACAGGACTCAGCGAAAAAGCGACAGCCTCCGATTTATTCAATATATTGACAATAGAGAAACCTATAGAGCCTAAAGCCGCCGCGCTGAATACATGCAGTATAGTGTCCCAATTCGGCACAGTGTAATAAAATCTTCTCACTTCCCCTAAATATATAGCGCCGAAAAGGAAAAGCGCATATGAAACCAGCATTATAGACGGAATATGCAAATGTATCCTGCGCTCCAATAATCCCGGCAGAAGCATGGCAATTACGCCGACAATGCTTTGCGCAAGCATCAGCGCGTAATCGCTTTTTACTCTGATAACAACATCAGTATTTGTATCAGGCGCGACAGTCGGAGCTAAAATAATTCTTACAGTAACATAGATTATCGAAGCCGCAAAAGTGAACAATACGAATCTCAGCAAATACTTTAATTTAAATATCCTCTTGATAATTTTCATAGAATTATCCTCATTTCACGCAGTATATTTCAAGATAACGCTCCATTTTATCTTTTTCTTCGTCGCCTAATACCACTTTTCCGTCAACTTCGCGGTTGTATAAAAAATCTATTATCTCCCGCACATTTGCAATAGAGTGAACCGTTATGCCAAATTCCTCTTTTATTTCCTGCGGCGCAGTCTTGCCGTTATATCCTATTTCCATACGGTCAACCAATATAAACTCGTCTTTTATTATCACATTTGCGTATTGCCTGATTAAAGGCACATTTTCTCTGATAGAAGTCCCTGCGCTCATAACGTCTTCGATTATAATAAGTTTATCCCCTTCCGAAAGAGACGCTCCGACAAACATTCCGCCTTCGCCGTGGTCTTTGACTTCTTTTCTGTTAAAACAGTATTCTTTGTTAATATTATATTTTCTGTATAACGCGCAGGCTGTGGAAATGCACAACGGTATGCCTTTATATGCCGGCCCGAACAATATGTCAAAATCGTTTTTTACATTCTCCGTATTCATAATGCAGTCCGCATAAAAATTGCCGAGAGTTTCAATGTGTTCGCCGCTTCTGAAACTGCCTGCATTGATAAAATACGGCGACTGTCTGCCGCTTTTTGTTGTGAATTCCCCAAACTTCAACGCTTTTGTCCTGACTAAAAACAAAATCAAATCTTCTTTGAATTTAAGCATAATATTTCTTCTCCTGTTTAAATTTATTTTAGGATTATAAATCGATATTTATCCCTCGTCCTCTCTGTCGCCCTGCTCAGTAGTTTCTGTGACGTTACCACTTGTTTTGTCCGTACTGTAACTTACAGCGGTATCCCTGCCCTTTTTCACAGATAAATTTTGCCCATCCGATGTTATAACCACATCGCCGTCCAGATCCGTCCGATAAACTGTTGTTCCCATCGCTTCTATTCTCTGGACGACTTTTTGATTCGGGTGATTGTAACTGTTGTTCAATCCGCATGAAATAACTGCTATACTCGGTTTTACCAAATCTAAGAAACCCTGAGTGCTCGAAGTGGACGACCCGTGATGCGGAACTTTTAAAACGTCGGCGGAAATATCGAAATTATTTTCTTTGCAGTAATTTATTATTTCATTTTCGGCTTGTTTTTCTATGTCGCCGACAAACAAAAATTTATTTTCCCCGTATGTCATCTCCACAACGACGCTGTAATTGTTGAGATTATCATATTTTTCAGACTGCGGCGCGAGTATTGTAAATTCCGCTCCGCCGAACTGGTACGTCGTTCCGGGCACTGGAGGAGTTATCTGTAAATTTTTATCCTCGATTGCTTTCGTAAGATTCTTGAATTCTTTTGAGTTATTTGTCGCCTGCGGCATTATGAGAGTCCCTATATCATAATTTTTAACTATTTTATCAGCCGAGCCTATATGATCCGAGTGCGGGTGAGTGAATATCACGTATTCAAAATTTTTTACTTTAAAATTGTCGAGATAAGCCGACAGTTTATTCCATTCGTCGCTTACTCCGGTGTCTATAAGCATGAACCCGCCGTCCGGACTTTGTATAAGTTCGCTGTCTCCCTGTCCTACGTCTATAAAATGTACGACAAACTGCCCGTTTATGTTTAAATCGCCGCCATTGTCGCCGAAAAGCCCGTTTTGTCTCGCTAAATAAAAGAAAACGAATAAGACTATTATAAAAATAATAGAAATAAAAGCCTGATTTTTGGTTACGCTCTGTCTTTTTGTTCTGTTTCCCGAGTTTTTATTATTACGTTTTGCCATAATTTTCACATCCTAATGTTAAAATAAATATAAAATTTATAATATTATAACGCCTGAACTAATTTTTTTCAATATATTTATTGTTAATTATTTCGTTATATAATTTTTATATAATTATATAAAAAATGAAATACTGTTTGGAGAGTAAAATAATGTCCGGCATAAACAACACAGAAATCAGAAAAAACGGAACATATCAAGCCGAGGCGTGCGATTTGACAAGCGACGGCTCCGGAATATGTAAAATACGCGAAATAGGCGACACAAATGATACAGGCGGATTTACCGTATTTGTCGATGGAATGATTCCGGGCGACACTGCGGAAATAAAAATTATAAAAACAAATAAAAATTACGGCTACGGAAAACTGATTAAATTAATTTCACCGTCCGAAAACAGAATAAAACCCAACTGCCCAGTATTTAAAAATTGCGGGGGCTGCGCATTACAGCACATGAATTATAACGCGCAGTTGAATTACAAACGCAAAACGGTTGAAAGTTGTTTGGTGAAAATCGGCGGAATAAAAAATACGTCCGAACTCATATCTGAAACTATCGGCATGAATACTTCGCACAATCCGTATAATTACAGAAATAAAACGCAGTTTCCCGTGAATTTTGACATAAAAACAGGAAAAGTAAATATGGGCTTTTTCTCAAAAAGAACACATGACATAATCAATATAGACAGCTGCAATATTTCATATCAGATAAACGATGAAATTATAAGCGTGTTCAGGAAGTTTTTTGACGGCATAAAAAATTCGCCAAAACTCGCGTATGACGAAATAACGCATACCGGGCTGATACGCCATATCTTTACGCGCGTCGGATTTCATACAGGCGAAATTATGGTCTGTATCGTGATAAACGGCGATAATCTTCCGAATGATATTTGCGATAAATTGATAGTCGGTTTAAAACGAATAAAAGGCATGACAGGCATTATACTAAATATAAATAAAGAAAAAACAAATGTAATTCTCGGCAAAACCAATAAAACCCTATGGGGCGCAGATTATATCACCGATTATATAGGCGATAAAAAATTTAAAATTTCCGTTAATTCTTTTTATCAGGTAAATCCGGTGCAAACGGAAAAATTATATAATAAAGCCCTGGAATTTGCAGAAGTTAACCAGGATTATAACTGCGAGAGCACAATATGTATTGACGCATATTGCGGCATCGGTACAATATCTATTATGTTTGCGCCGTTTGTAAAAAAAATATACGGCGTCGAAATTATCCCGCAAGCTGTGAATGACGCAGTAGAAAACGCCAGAATCAACAATATAACTAATGCAGAATTTATCGCCGGCAAATCGGAAAGAATTATTCCACAACTGCTTAAAATGAATAAATGCATAGATTTAATAATTGTAGATCCTCCTCGAAAGGGCTGCGATATCAGCCTTCTTGACGCGATATCAGACGCAAAAATAAAAAAAGTAATATATATATCATGCGACCCGGCAACACTTGCACGGGATTTAAAAATATTGTGTGGACATGGCGGTTATGAAGTACAAAAAGTCCAGCCCATAGACATGTTTCCGCATACTATGCATGTGGAAGTAATATGTTGTCTAAAATTAAAAAAATAAAAAACAAAAAAATACTCACGGGTTTTTATGCCGTTTGTATTTTTTTAAGGTCAACTAACTGAATCCGCTTCCACATATTTGAAGAATTCATCTGTCAGTACAATATTTTCGCTATCGTTCACATCCACAAAATGCAGACGTATCAACTCGACCAGACCATTCCCGAACCTGCTGAATTTTCGTTTGGTCATATATCTGTCAATATGATTAAACCCGCCGATTTCTTTAGCAAACTCTCGCCGAGCTTCGCTCGGCATATCTTTGTACCTTTCCATCCTGTCAAGATATATTTTGTACATAATCTGCACCAAAATATTTTCTTCCCGATTTAGTTTAACATCTGCAACTTGATTTTCCGCTACGTAAATGTTAATATTTCCGCCCCCTTCAAGTTTATATAATGAATTTCGCATATATACTCAATTCCCGCTCGCGCGGAATAGAGTGTTCACATTGAATAAGCAGAAATTCATTATTGTCCCTTTTATATTATAATAAATCCGAAAAGATTTTCAATACATTTGTGACAAAATATCATTATTTTGTGACGAAAGATTTTCAGAGAACAACATTGTCAGAATACGACTGCGTCAGTATTCCAACGGACATCCTTGCGTATCAGATTAGTAATAATATTTGCTGAACTTACTCAACCTTGATAAACGCGCCCGCAAACCCTGCTTTCTTCACATTGGCGAGTGCGGCGTCTGCGTCTTTGCTATCTGCATAAGGACCGTTCTGCACATAGAACAGCTTATCTGTTCCCATCGGAGTAACAAACACGTTGGCGAAGTTCGCCGCCCGGAGTCGTTCCGCCATAACATCAGCGTTGGACTTGACAGAATACGCGCCAACCTGCACTTTGTATTGTTTTCGAGGCGAAATATAAGACGCGGCAAAACCAATTTCGCCTTTGGCGAAATTATAGAGGTCATCGTAAAGTTTGAGTATGTCCTGCCCGTATGTAGCGGTCATCGCCCATCTATTGCTTAGGTCAACCCAGTTCGGAGCGATTCCACGTGCGACATAACCGAAACGCGGGTCAACTATCAGTTCACCGACCGGAAGAATATCTTTACACGCATATGCGAACAAATGCTGTATCTGCGCTTTCACGCCGAGTTCGATTGTAGTGAACGAATTGCCTTTTACACCGAGTGAGGTAACGCCCATTCCACAGAAATTATTTTGGTCCGGTGTTACCGCGCTGCCAATGTATTTGAACCAGCCTGTTTCCTTGATAGACTGACAGAGCGCAACGTCTCCGCGGATACCGTATATCCTGCCCTGCTTCTCGAACTGCATGGCAATTTCACGGTTGAAAGTCGGATTATTTCTTTGAACGAACGCCATTATCGCGTCAACGCTTACAGCAGATGCACCTATTATTGATAAATTCGTTATGTTAGTTTTTTTTTAAGTCCGAGATATGATATACAAACGTTCGCCACAGCTTGAGCATATGCTCGCTGACCTTTTTCCGACGTTATAACAGAATAATCGGTTGTGCTGTCCATGAATCCGCCCTCACAAAGCACTGACGGCACTGTAGATTTCGTCTCGCGTATCATGTGGAAGTTTTCCTTTTTCGCTCCCCTGTTTCTGAGTCCCGTGAGCTTTGATATTTCTGCAGCGAAACGAACCGCCAGTTCTTCATCTCGCTTATTCATGTGCGAATACGTCTCGACGCCGCCCCATATCCCCCATACGCCTGTGTTCGCGTTATGATGCATGCTGACGAACAGATCTGGGTGAATCTGATTGATTTTGTTTGTGCGTTCATATAACGGCACGTCTGTTTTGCCCGTGACATCGTCTACCCTGTAGACTTCTACGTCGTAATCCGCTAATATGGTTTTTGCGTAATTGCATACATTATTATTCATCGTCCATTCATTTACAACGCCGTTTGAGCCGTTCAATGTACGTTTACCGCCAGTCGTAAGTCCGTGTCCGGCATCAAATACTATTTTTTTTGACATATATTTTTTTCCTCCGTATATTTTTATTTCATCACCCGACGATATTCCAGTTTTTGGAAGTGGCAATCGCCCGGTCGTCTGATGAGAGCTTCGACGCGCCGTAACACCCTGTAATGGTAATCGTCCCCGCTGTCAACCCGGTTCTATCGGCAAGGTCGCCGAACAACAACACCAGCGCGTCCCTGTCCATGTTGGAGTTTGAAATGTTCAGCGCAGTATGCACTGTGCCCATATTCAAGAGCCGTAAGCCCTTTTGCGCATAGTTCGCATTACTTATGAAATTTGTACCTATTGCTGATGTCCGACCTGACAAATCTACCGTCACAGTATGATTGAATGAAGAACAACTTAGCATAAAATATTCTGCCGCCTTGGGAAATATCACATTATTTGGGAACGGCTGATTATATGAAAAACAATTAGCCATAAAATTCATTGCCGCATTGCTGAATGTCACATTTTCAGAGAACGGCTGATTATATGAAGAACAGTTATTTATAAAATAATTTGTCACATTTTTAAACGTCACATTTTCAGGGAATGGTTGGTTATACGTTCTACAGTTTTGCATAAAATATGATAACACGCTCGCTTTTTCTATATATAACTTTTCTATGATTTTTAGGTTTAAACAGGAAATTAAAAGATAATCCATAGCCCCAGTAATATTGTTCACATCTAAGCTGAATATCTCTAATAAGCTGTACTGAGCCGTTGAAGGAACATTCGCTGTGGAAAAAGTAAGTCCTGTCATATAAGGGCATTGTATATACATTTCAAAAACCTGTGGGACAGAGTAAGTTCCTGCCCTCGACGAATGTTTCTGATACAGATTAACCGCGGAAATATTGCCGCTGTTCGGCGTAACAGTTATCCATACCATTTTGTAGCCGTTGCTATCAACAGCGGCGTTCACCGCACTATATGTGTAGATATGCTCGGCTTTGACATTGCTGTTATATGTATCGACAGTGCCGTCGCCCCAGTCCACCGAATAGCCGGCAGTAGTCGGGTTGGTTGTTATCAGAAACGCCATATCGTTCGGCGACATACTTCCCACGCCGAACAACATTAGTATGGTGTTGTCGGACATAGCAGGTTTTACAGGACGGTCAGCCGGACGCGTCCAGTTAGCACTGCCTCCGCCGCTCGACGACTGCGGGATATGGCTTGGGTAGTCTGTAAACGGCACGTCCGTCAAATCCGCTCCCATACCGGTAATTGTATCATGGAAATCCTGTTTGAGCGTCTGTAATGCTGTGAGATTTTCTGCCAGCGTCATATAAATCACACCCCCAGTATAACGGTAAGCGCGTCGTTGAGGTTCTGCACTCCCGCCAAATCAGAATAAAACTGTATTTCGTCTCCCGTATACCCACCTGTCTGTGCGGACGTAAATGCTGAGACTCCATCTACTCCCGCAACACCTTTTATGTTGACTTGAAACGTCCATGTAGTTTCCGACGTTTTATTGTATACATCGTAAGTGTCTGTATTGATATACCAGTCGTTTACATCACCGATTGACGGGTTTGGAGTCACCGCGCCTTTATGCCATCGCGAACCGTTTTCGCCGTCATCACCATCCGTGCCGTCTTTTCCTTTTATATTTTGCGTCTCCGGCGGTTCTGTTGTTGCCGAACGTTCCCATGACAGATTGCCGTCTGTATCGACAGACGGAAGCCATAATTCCCCGCTTGTTCCGTTCCCGGATTCGCCCCCTGCTGTATCGTTCCATGTCATCCCGCCGTCGTTGCTGTATTTTACCGCGCCGTCTATTTGCTTTATCTGCTTCATGCCCGTTTCATCAGCGGGTGTTGACACATACTCATACATATCAGGAGGCGGCAACGGCGGCACGCTGTCGTCGGAGTAACCGCTCGCGGCGACAGCGACCTGTTGCAAGCCTGTTGTGATTCGCTGTTCCAAATTCAGCTCCGCCGAATTTATATCTAAACAGTATAGTGATACATAGAAAAACGGCGTCTTGATAAGTTCCGGTGGAACGAAAACACCTTTGTTTTTGTCTAACGGTTTTTCTATGGGTATACTTGCCAAACCTTTAGAATCGTAAAACAACGCATATATACTGCCAGTCCATTTAGTTATGAACTTGAAAGCGACATAAAGATATTGCTTGCTGTCCGCGACGACTTGCCGACGGTCAACGAAAGATATACTCTGAGTCTTTACAGTGAAATTTAAGATTAAAGTGTTCATGTCTATTTTTCCCCCGTATCATCATCTTTTTTGTCTTTTTTGCCTCTTAACTGAAGCAGAGCGTTTTTGAGTTGTTCGGGTATAACCACGCCAATAAGCGTGGCGTTTTCCAGTATAGATATACCCTCGTTCACGGCGAAAAGCAGTATCACCCCGTCGCGGATTATATTGCCGTCCGTTCGCGTAAGACTAATCAGGTTCAGAAAGTGATTGTCTATCACGTTCGCCACCCCCACGATGAGGAACATGACGAACTTTTTAACGATACCTTTAAACCCTATTGAGCTTGAAACTTCTTTATTAACGAACGCTTGTATAAGTCCGGTGACATAATCGATTACGGCGAGTATGAGCAGAGCCTTAATCAACCCGTCGTACCCACCGAAAAACCAACCTATGAATCCGCCGACCGCCGTAGCCGTCGTTTCAATGTAAACCCACTTCATAATTTTTATGTACTTCCTTTCGTGTATTTTATCTGAATGTCGTAAAGACCGTTCGTTATCGCCGACTGCGCATCTATGCCAAGCGACACATCAAAAGTAGCGGCTGACTGCCAGACATACGTCGAATATGTTCCCGGCTGAGCAGCTGCTATGTTTGAGCAGCCGAACGGCTCTGTATTCCCGCTTCCGGACACCGTCCAGAACCCTGTGTGATCTATAAAGTTGATTTTCTCCCCCGGATTCCATATCAATAAAGTCGCAGCCTGATTTGTCCCGGACGTTGTGAATGTCCCTTTTTTCCTGTATCCGTATGAACCGTCTCCCAAATCAATTTCTTTTTCGACAGACCACAAATGCGGCAAAAAGACAAGCGCGGGCTGCGGGATTGAAAAAAGGTCAGTCCATTCTGCGTCTCCCGCATAACGCCAGCGTAAGATTGTGTCTACTGCGGATAATTCTATTTCTTTGCCGTCTTTCCCTGGAAGTCCGTCCAAACCATCGTGTCCGTCTTTGCCTGGCGGTCCGGGTTCGCTGGTTTACGCGGCATTATTCTCTGTTGGTACATTCGCCGGTTTGACGCTGAATGTGTCCGAGGCGACGATGGGTTCAGATTGAAGTTTAATCCAGTCCCACCATACTTTGCCAGTTTCAATGTCGGCATATAACTGTGTCAAATAACCAACACGGTCATATATACGTTCAGGTAATTCTTCGACTGCTAAATATTCTTTGTCATCAGGCTCAAATCCATATATGGACGCTTCCTTTTTTGCGTTAGGCACTAAATAATACATTCTATATATCCTCCTTTGCCTTTATGTAGGTGTATTGCATAATTTCGTTATAGCTCGGTAATATAGGTTTGTCTGTCATAGAATAAAAACGTCCAAATGGATTTTCTCCTACTAAAACAAACAGGCGTCTGTCCGGCGACCATGTTACTCCCAAAAGAGTGGCAACGCCTATCGTTGTGTTGCTAAGAGTCCAGTTTATACCGTCCGATGATGTGTAGATTATGGAAGTCCCTGTCGTTAGGTCTATACCAACGGCAACAAACAAATTTAATGTTGGAGACCATGCTATTCGGTTTATAATATCTCGGGCTGTTTGACCTGTATTCAATCTCTGAGTCCATGTTGAGCCATCTGAGGAGGAATAAAATAATGTTCCCTGATTAACTACTTGGCTCATTCCTGCCGCGACGAACAAATGCAATTCAGGAGACCATGTTACTGCATACATATATGAAATTGACGTGCCTGAATTAAGGTTTAATGGACTATTCCACGTTGCAAAATCAGAAGTTGTAGCTATAACTCCAACAACATTAGACGAAAAACGACCCGCCAAAGCCCACTTATTCAAGGCAGGAGACCATGCAATAGACTGGTAATATTCCTGTGCGGAAAAGGTTTTTGCGAGCGTCCACGTTGTTCCGTTTGGCGTAGTGTAAACTACCCCAACATTACTTGAGTTTATACCGGTAACAGCAAATAAATTCTGTTCAGGAGACCATGCAATATCATATATGACTTTTGAAGTTGTTATAGTTCCACCCGTCCAGTTTACACCATCAGGAGATGTATAATATACTCCGTATGCTCCGCCTCCAACCGCCGCAAATAGATTTAATTGCGGAGACCAAGCTACAGACTGTATATTTGGCACTACTCCACTTCCTCCAAGTGCAATAACATTACGCAATGACCACGTTATTCCGTCCGGCGAGGTGTAGAATAGGGCATAGTTAGTATAACCTGTGGATGTCGACCCGCTCCCTACCCCTCCGACTGCTACAAATATACCTAACTGCGGAGACCATCATACGCCGTTTATGCTGGAACCTGCAAATTCCGGCGTAATCTGGTTCATAATCCACTGGTTAGGGTTATACAGCCCCAAAGTGCTCAACTTGGCATGTAAGTCGGGATATACAGTAGGGTCGTAATATCGTCCGTCACATAACAGGTCATTCGGGTTGGCTGACGGATAGCTCTGTATGAATATGTCCCCAATATTTCTTCTAGTCTTCCCGATTCTATAAACCGTGCCGCATAAATCTTCGTCTTTCCGTATATCAGTTATATCGTCCTGTGTTATGCTGTACACATCGTCAGGTATATAAACCGATGCGAGAACCATGTCGTATATAATATTATTGCGTGTTAGTACCGGCATAACAGGGTCTGCGGATGGCGTGCCGCGTATTACTACCGGCGTGATTGCCCTGACTTCAATCGATGTGTCAAGCCGCATGGCTACCAGGTCTATTCTCGGAAGATCGTCGCCCGGGTCGAGAGTCAGGTATTCCGGCTCTTCGTAAATGTACCCGTGCCTCCCTCTGATATTTATCGCACCGTAGTTTATACGCACACTCATGCCTCCGTTAGACGTTACCATCAAGGCATTATTGCCATGTTCGAGTACGCCGTCGGAAAAAATATCGGACACATACCTCGCCAGATCCTCCTCGCTGTAGTCGCGGTCGCTTCGCGGAAATCCGTTCTCGTCATAGCCCGTGAATATCCCCGCGAACGGAAAACTTTTTATCATTCTTTTTTCAACTCCTCATTCATATATTTTTAACTTCGGTTAGAATCTGTTTTATGTAGCTTTTTTCACCTGTGCCGAGCGTCATGGTTTCAGTTCGTCCGGAAGCGTCGTCGGATATTTCGACGGCGGTTATCTGAATGTCGGTTTCGATTCCCCAATCTTTATTTTGAACCGTGACAAAATCGCCGACGTCGTAATCGCGCTTATATTTCAAGTGGGTAAAGTTCGCATGTGCGGAGAGCGTATTTGTTTCCTCGTAGTTCAGCATATCATGAACCGCCTGCCGCCGCATTTCGTTGTATTCCTGCCCTGCGACCGGAGTGTTGACCGAAACATTAATATGTTCCTCACGCCGATCCAAATTGGCAGATTCGGTCTCGCCGTCGCGAACGTATAACATTGTCAGAGTTTCGTCGGCGAACTGCGCGCCGCTTTGGGTTGCGTAGAAAGCATTGCGATAACCGCCAGCCTCCTGTATATGCTCAAGCTGTAACGCGGTTTGACGATCCAGCGATAATATGAGCGGCTGATCTGAATTATATGTTCTCATAGTCGGTAAAACAACGTCAAGCAGTATCGTCCCCGCTTCGATTTGCGGAGTTGCGCCCACGAGCTTGCTCGTGATAACTACGTTTGCATTGTTTGCGAGTTCGGCGGTAACATCGGACAGTTTCTCGAACCGCGCCATATATTTGTCGTCGGATGTGCCGATGTTTTTGTCCGCACCGATTATGATGAACGGGAAGCGGCGGTTCAGCTCCGCGTTTACGCTGATATTGTTGCGCCAGAAGTGTTTGATACACGCATCCGTCCAACCTGTAGCGATGTCATAACCCGCCGTGCCTTGGATGCCTGAGAAAGTGATAGGAATTATTATCCGTTGCGCGAGCAGTCCCTTTATATCTTTTCCGCTGATGCTCATCATGTCGTTATTCGCGTCAGTGTTTCGCCTGATGTCCTCTATTACGCCGATAAAATCCTCAATCAATACAAACCGTCCGCGCTTGAACTCCCATGCTCCGTATTCGCCGAGCGGGAAATCGAAGCTGAAACCGGACGGCTCAAAAGCGTGGACTTTATACTTTTGATTCGACGCCTTATATGTGATAAAGCGTGTAATAAACTCGCCGTTTTCCCAATCAAATATTCTTATTTCCATATAAATTCATACCCCGATTATAGGCTCATGCGCCTGGATAACCAATATGGGAGTCTCATCCTCGCCGATTTCCATGATTTTGAACTCGTTTTCGCCAGGCGCGATTACAAAATTTGTTAAGTCGGAATCTAAAGTCAGGTAATGGATTACATTTTGTTTATATACCCATTTGTTATTAATATACTGTTCAAGCACGGCGGTTGTGTTCTTAACGTCGGCTATCAGCCGATGACCTTTTCCCGTCGGGCATTTGAATTTGAGAAACGCGCCTGTGTTGACGTTTACCACATGCACCGGAACCGCGGAATTATATACCGTAACCACAGGCGATATATCGTACAAAGTAGAATTATATAACGCCGCTTTCGCGCTTACGAACGAGAATGCAGACGGAGCTCCTGTGAAATGCGGAAATCGGTAATTGTTGCCTTTCATGCCGAGCGAGGCGTATAAAGCGTCGATTTTCTCCCACAGCGAATCATCGCTCTCGAACCCTAATCTAAACTTCACGAGGTTGTTGAAATCGTTCTCGAATGCCGGAACGCCAGTAGGTCTGCACCGTATCTGTTTGCCGCGGTCGCCGGAGTATGCGTAATAGCAGAGCGTGCCAAAATATTTTGGATCGAAACATCGGGCAGCGTAGTCGCGGTTTTCAGATAACGTCTTTTTCATCAGCTTGATGTTATTACCCTTTACGGCAATAGAACAATTTATCTGAATATTCCTCTGCGAACGAGTCAGATTGTATGTAGTCTTGCCGTCTCTGCCCGGAGCTTTCACCGAGTTAGCTTCCCCGGTCAGTCCGTTGCCGTCTATGTTTTCTAAAATATACGGCTTTTTTTCGCTGAACTCTATACTATATCCGTTGTCGCTTTCATACCTTATTTTTTTCACGGCATCGCCCCCATTGTCTTTTGTAACATTTTCTTAAAAAACGGTGACATACGGTCTTCCAACGTTTTTTCAAACTGTTCGGCAGTTTGCGAGTGTGTTATATTTACGTCAACCTCTACTTTATTATGCGTATGCTGAGGTAAATTCGTCTGCGGCGAATTTGGGTTCAGCGGTTCAGCCCATGGCTCCAGCTCCACTTCGCCCTCGCCGCGGGATTTACTCCAGTATGGAACCTCTCCGGTGTTTCCTCCGTTACCTCCGCCGCCGCTTGGCGCGGAGTTGATTGCCGACATTTCAGCCTGCGCTAAAGCCGCTAACTGTTCTTTCGCGGCTATGATCTCTTTTAACGCCGCCGCCTGTTTTTCGTATAATGTCGTTTCTTCAGATAATTTGGGAATAAATTCAAGGAGCTTAGTGTCAAGATTTTTCACAGCTTCGGTCAACTCCTCTTTTTTCCCCGCCGCTTCCCCGGTTTTGCCTGACATCTCATCATACGCAGATACTACCATGCCCATTGTATTTACTTCCGCTGTTTGCGCGTTGAGCATTTCGTTTATGGCGGCGGTATGTTGTTCGTACCTGTCGCGGATTTCGGCGAGTTTGTCGTCGAGCTCCTGAAGTCTGGCGTTCAGCTCGTCCGTGGCTTCAGCGGCTAAGAGAGCCGCTTCCATTTCGATTTTAGCCGCCTCTTTCGCAGATTTGGCATTATCCTCAAGCGTTTTTATTTGTTCTTGCACCGCGGTCTTTTCGGCTTCCTTGGCGCGGTTGAAGACAGTGTCATCCCGTTCCTGCAACAACTTGTCGAGCTCCTCGCGGCGACGTATGACTTCCTGCTCTAAGTTTTGTTTTGTGAAATCGTCGCGTTCGAATTCCGCTTCAGCAACAGCCGCTTCAAGAGCCTTGCGCGCTCTGGCGATTTTGTCGTCCTGTCCCTCATCCTCGCGCAACTCACGACGTTTCTTGATTTCGTCGTTGATACCGGCTATAACGGTGCTGAGCCTGAATTTCTCCGCGTCGAGCTCTTTGTCTATCGCTTTCACGCGGTCGTCATACGCTTGTTTTATGGCGTCCTGCTTAGTCTTCAGCTCCTCCTTGTACCGACGCTCGATTTCCTTCTTCTGGTCCTCGATAGCTTTCTCTTCGGATTTGAGGTTATCGTCCAAAGCTTTCTGACGTTTGCGCAGGTCATCTTCATAGGCTTTACGCTCTTTTTCCGCTTCCGAGCGTTTGTAGCTATACTGGGCAAGCATGGCTTCACGCCACAGTTTGCTGTCCTTGTCAAGATATTCGGCGGCAAGTTTCAGCATATCGTCGTAATATTGTTTGTCGTCGATAACGCCCATACTCCGGAGCCAGTCCTTATATTCTTTTTCCTCGCGGTATTTCTGCTCTTTTGAATTGGTGACAGTCTGTTCAGCCTTTTTATACTGTTCGCTGTCGGCGCCGTACAACTCGGCAGCTTTTGCGAGGTACTGCCGTATATAGTCGTCGAAGCTGATAAGCTCGTCATTGTACATCTTCTGGATTTTCGACATTTCGTCGGTTGCATAACCGGCAGTGATTTTCGCGATGTCGTCGTATGCTTTTGTTAGAGTCTCCTCGTTGCCCGAATAAAACTCGTCCGCATATTCTTTATATTTTTGTATAAACTCTTGAAAATCTATAAGACCGTCGGCGTAATTTTTTTTCAAAACGGTAATGATGTCTTTCTGCGATTCCGACAGAGCTTTTTCGATTTCTTTGTTTAGGCTCCGGGCGATGCGGTCATTGTCCTCGCGGCTCAAATAATCGGCGTTATCCTGCTTGAGCTTCACCAAGCCGTCGTAATATTCCTGCCATGTAATCTTTCTGTCCTCAAGATCATCTTTGAATTGCTGGAGTCCCTTGTCGTAGTTATCTTTTTCGTTTTTTAATTTAATGTCAGCCGCCTTTTTATCGTCGTCCTCTTTCTTTTTTTCGAGAGCTGACTGCATACTGTTTATTTCCGCCGTTGCTCTCAACCACTCGTCGCTGTCCTCCTGAAGATATTTATCACGGAGCTCAATACGGTTCTGCAAATGCTGTTCGTAATCTCTATCGCCCTCTTTCTGGGCGTTGAACACGAGGTCTTGCCGGTTTTTCTCGTCTTTATACAATTCTTCCGGCGTTTTTTCCTTTTCGGAAGTGGCAGTTTTATCAGACTTAGATGTGGACGATTTTTTTTGCTCGGACTTTTTATTTAAATTTTCTATACCTGTCAAATACTCGGTTTGAGCGTCAAGCAAGGCTTTTTCGTCGTCTTTGTAATATGCCTGTTTCAGTGCGTATATTTTGTCAAGTGATTCCCGCTCCGTCAATAAACCTTGTGTTTTCGAATTTTTTATTCCAGCCATTTCGATGTCGAAAGTGTCTTTTGCTGACTTTTCGCTTAGACTAATTTTTGTGGAATAATATTGTGTTTCAGCTCTGATAAGTTCGGTAGAACCCTTTTCGTAATATGCATTGTTTATTTTCCATATCTGTTCGTTGGCTTCCTCGGCGGATATGATTTTTTTCGCTTTTTCTTGTTCTATCAACGCTATTTTCTGGTCGTATTCTTTTTTAGCCATGTTTGCGGGGGCATTATCAACCCCACCGCCGCTATTTCCGCCAGTACCGCCAACCACGGCTTGTGTGTCAAAGCTGCTTTCCAGTAATTTGTCTATTTCGGCATTATTGTCATTAATTTTTTTTGCGGCATCTTTTATGGTGCTCTGCAGATTTATGATTTTATCAATCTGGGATACGCCATAATTCTTTTCATCAAACGTGCCGTATTCATTTATAGGGGCTATATCGTAAATTTTGTTCCAGTCAAATTGTCCTGTAGCGATTAATCGCTTATCTTTTTCGGTTAGATAACCGCCGTATTTGCTTATATAATCTCTGATAGTTGTATCTAACTCAGATTGTGTTTCCGTTTGAGTAGTTTGAAGGTTTCTGTTATAACTTATGAGAGCGGAAGCCTTGTCCTCATCCATTTTCGATTCTATGAGTTTTCGCTTATTTTTGATTAAATCCTGTATTGACAAATTCTGAGTGTCATAGGCTCCGGTTTCTTCGTTTATAAGTTTTATTGCGCCCGGAAGAATCCTGTTTATTTCCTCGACTATGATTTTAAGCCGCTCTTTTTCTTCCGATGTCTTATCAACTTTTTTGTTGAGCTCTTCATATTGCGGAATCAGCCGCTCAACTTTGTCGAGTTCCGCTTCCTGAGCGTTTTTATTATCCTCTATGGATTTTTTCGCGGATTCGTACACATTTTTATTTTCTTCGAGCTTTTTATTCAGCTCCGACGTCTTATCCGTCGCCGTAGTCAAAGCCCCGGCTAACCCCATCGCACCGAGTACGCCGACAAGCACGCCTATAGCCGTGACAACTATCCCGATCGGATTCGCCGACATTGCGACGTTAAGGTTGGTTTGGGCGATTGTAGCCGCGTCCGTCGCGACTTTTTGAGCTTCGTGAGCCGCGACTTGTATGCTTATCTGGGTTATGAGACTGCTTATGCCTTTCGTTATATTTCCCATTATAGTCAACGCCGGGGCGAGTGCGGCAACAAACAATCCGATGCGCAGGATATTATTTTTCGTGCTGTCGTCGAGGCTGTTGAGCCATTTCACAAAGTCGCTTACGCCTCCCGTGAGTTTCTGCACAGTCGGCAGTAATAACTCCCCGAACGACGCGCCGAGGTTCTCGATCTGATTTTTCAAAATCTGAAGCCGTCCCGTCGTCGTACCTGTCAGTTCCGCAGCCATTCCCGCCGCTTGTCCTATTCCGCCGAACGCCTCTGATGACTTTGAAAGTTCGTCGCTCAATTCCTTTACAGAATCAATGCCCTCGCCTGTAATAACGTTCCATGCTTTTAATGAAACTGTATCAAAAATGACTGATTCCGCCGCGTTCCTTGACTCCTCGTCGAGTGTTGCGAGCTTTTTGGTAAGTTCATCCGCGACAGTCAGTATATCGCGCTGTTTTCCGCCTTCGTATAATTCTATGTTTAATGCGTTTAACTCATCTTTTGCTTTTTGGGTCGGAGTGGATAAATTACGCAATACGCCGCTTAATTCAGTCCCAGCGGTCCCGCCCTTATGCCCGTTTTCGGATAACATTATGAGCAGGGCGTTTGTGTCGTTAATATCTAATCCGGCTTTTGCCGCGGAGTCGCCTATATTTTTATACGATTCGGCTAACTGCAGCAACTCAAGGTTTGCTTTTGTGGTAACTGTCGTTATACTGTCAACCGCCGCCCGAATATCTTCGGCGTCAACTTTGAATGATTTCACTGTGCTTCCCAAAAAATCAAGAGTCATTGCCAAATCGGACTGCGTCGCCGTCGCTAAATTCGCGCCCTGCTCAAGCTGCTCCATCATCAAATTGACGTCCCCGCCCGATTCTGCGACCATTTTTGCGCTGTTGGCAATATTTGTCGCAGAATATACAGTCACCTCGCTCATATCGCGGATTTTCGTTTTCAGGAGTTCCGTTTCTGCCCCGGTTGAGCCGATTATGCTTTCTACTTTTGACATAGCCTGCTCGAAATCAATCGCCGCCTTGACCCCGACGCCTATCGCGCCGGACACAGCGAGGGAAACCGGGGAGATAGCTTTGCCGATTCCGGCAATGTTATCTCCCGCTTTCTGGAACTGTTCGTTTATTTCGTCAAGCCGGATCTTGTTTACTTCTTTAATAGATTTTGCCGCTTGTACAACTTCATTTTCGAGGCTGATTACTTGATTTTCGAGTTCTTTGAATTCCTTGGTTGCCGCGGCGTTCGGGTCCGCACTCGCAATGTCCGCCATGACCTGCTTCATCTGCAGGAGTTTTTCGTTGGTTTTATCTATCTGTTCCTGTGCCGCTTTTTGAAATTCGGCGACAGTATTTTTATCGATTTTTATATCAAGCCGATCGCGTAAGAGTTCAGTCTTTTCTTTTGTAATGTCTATTTCTTTGTTGGTATCTTTGAAAGAATTCTGTATGCTGCCGAAACGGATTTTATTTAAATCATTAAGTTGATTTTCTGCACGTTTCGCGGCATTTTCAGCATATTGTAGTTCGGTATTCAGATATTGCAGCTGCTCATTCTTTTTCGGATCATTACCCTCTGATACCTGTTTTATGGCTTCTCTCAGATAATCGGCTTTTTTTCGCGTCTCTTCCAAATACCATTGAGCGGCATCCTGCGCCTGCTTGAATTTATCGTCGTCAAATTCCAATTTCAAAGACGATTTCAGCGCGCTGACTTCTTTACCCGTAGCTGTGAGCGAACTGTTCACTTCTGAAATTGCCGAATTAAATGAAGTGGCATCCCCACCTATAGGTATTGTGATACCTTTTGTCAACTGACTTTTAGTTGCCATTATTTCACACCTCTATATCCTCTAAATCCGAAACATCAATCCCCCACGCTTCGAGTATCTCATCATCGGTCATAAACTCATCCTCTTTTTTCCCGTATTTCATTTCATAGGTCTGCGCGATTATATATATCAGCTGTATAATGCTGACCTCGCGGAGCAAATCAAACGACAGCCCGATATTTGTCATAACAGCGACAATGCAGAACTCATCGTATATCGCGCTGTTGTCTATTTCTTGAATATCCTCATCCACTTTTTTTATAATATTATGCTTAACACCGGAGTCTTTCATGATTTCCTTTAATACTACGGCGGCGGATACATATATATCCGCCGCATACTTTCTATTATTTTTATATCCGGTAAATTCCTCATATGACAACTCATCATTAACCGCGGCATACAACAAATCAAGCGCGTCGCTTTCCGTAAAACCGTTAGTCAAAACGCTCCTGTTGAACGTCGCTCTGTACCGCAAAGCCGTCAAAGCTGACGCGTCAGCCATATAATAACCCTCGCCGATTTTTACTTTGATTTTCATGGATTAATCTTCTTCTTCCTGCGGTATAGGCGGAGCGTCGCCGAAAGTGTCGTAGTTGTCGTCACCAGGACGGCTGTGCGCCATTAGGGCAACCAGTTCGAAACCCTCTTCGTTCGTGAGCGGCTTGTCGTTTTCGTCAAGTACCATTTCGCCGTACACAGTGAGCGGGTACTGGTACTCTCCGATAGTAACGTTTTGCGTGTTGGTTGAGTGATTTATCGACGGTTTTCCCAATTCTACCCCATATATCCATGTCTTCATTATGAACGGCTTTTTGCCTGCAGGATAAAACGTGTACTCGAAATATAAATCGAACCTGATCTGGCTTGTCAGCTTCAACGCTACCGTCAGCCCGCTATTCAGTTCCATAATCAAGCCCAGAGCCTCCTCAAAGTCTTCATCCTGTCCTGTACAGCCGTATGTTCCGGTGTATCCCTGATCCGATAATATCGCTATTAATTTTGTATCGTCCGCGTATACATCCTGCGTGTTGACGACAGGGTTAAGCACAAGCGACTTCGCTTTGGGAAGCTCAACGGATTTTGCCGAATCGCTTATTTTGCCGTCGTCATCTCTCAAGGCGTATTTTGCGTTTCTTACTCCCGCAAACGCATACGGTTTATCTTTTTTAGCCATAAATTAATTTCCCCCTAATTTATTTTTTAATCTATTAATTAATACTGATTCCGTCTGCTCCACTGTAGGTCTGATATGCGGTCGCGCTCCGGCACGAAATATTTTTGTAGGTTTCCCTGACTTATTTTTATATGTACGCTCAAAACCGTATTCCAGCATATACGTCATATCCGGACGGTTTTTATTGCTTACTCTGAAATATTTGCTTTTCCCGTCCTTTTTCTTAATCCAGCCGTCGCGGTATTTGTTTTTCTTTTCCTTTGCTGACGCGGGAGAATTATATTTGAGTGTGGGAATAAAAGTATCGTCAATAAAACCGGATATTTCCTCATCGGCTTCGACTTGAATCTCCGTTCCGCGTAACCTAAGCTCTTGAAGCAAATCCGCGATTTGCTTATCAAAAATAATGATTTCACTCATGATCGAAATTCGCCTCCGGTGAATTTATGTCCTCGCATGATATTTCGATTATATTTTGTATGCGGTCGGTCTCCTCGTTGTAAACGCTGTGACTGCTGACAATGGAAAACCCCGCGCCGCGCAGTTTTGTTTTCACGAGCTTCACTAAAGGTTTCGCCTCATCATCAGAATAAATACTCACCGTGATCATTGATGCCGTACCGATCGGATCATCGTCGGCGTAAAATATATCATGTTCGTTCCAGATATAAAATACAATATATGTCGGGTCTTTAGTGACAGCTCTGTATTTAAAAACTCTGCAAGGTAAATCGTCCAATGTCTCCATAATCAATTCATCAACTTCAATCAATCTGTACCACCCGCCTTAACTGTAATTCCAAATACCTGCTGCGCTCCTCAATATTCGTTATGTTGATAATATTATAAGGTATGTCCTCTCCGACCTTCCAGATGTCGCAGTCGTAATCGACTTTGTTGGTGTGATTTATAAGAGCGTAAATATAATCGCGGGACGCTTCAGCTCCGTCGACTAACCCGCTTAACTTATACGAGCGGTTGTACGGTTTATCGTCCCACTTACATGGGATAAACAAACTCGTTTCTGACGAGTTTATACCCTCGCCGAATATATTTTCAGTGTCGGTTTTGTCGCGTTTTGCGAAACCCGAATCGGACGTTTTGACAATGGGCTTTTTTATTATTATCATAGTGCGGAATTCTCCGCCGTTTATCCTCTTCATGCTTTATAATCACCGCCTCGAATTTGTGTCACCGCCATGAAAAACAGTCGGCTGAAACGATCGCCGTCCCACATATCTGATGCCCCGCGTATTATGGCAAAATCGGCGTCGCCGTTTGTTATCTGCTTCTCGCTTACTCCGGCATTGACAATATATTTTATAGAACTTTCTATGTTGAACAGAATAACATCGTCGAAACTTTTGTCCTCTGCCGCGAACCCCTGATGTAATTTGTATTTTTTTATCAGATTGGAAAGTATAACGTCATTAACACTGTTTCCTTTTCTTGCCATAATAATCGCCGCCTTTATAAAAACTATTGATTGCTATTTATTTTTAGATTTTTCTAATTAACCTATGCGGAACTTTTTTAAAATTCAAGTACTACGTGCTTAGAATTTTCTATCAAGTTCCGCTTGCCGCACCCTTTTTTATAAGCAATACAGAACCGACATCGCCCATCTTACCGTCGCATATCAATATAGCTTTGTCAACGTACTGATTTGTGTCCTCGTCGAGCCACCTGACCATACGCATTTCGAGGTTGCTGTTTATGACATAATCGGACGGCTTGAAATATATGCCGACAACATCGTCCGTGGCAGCTGTGTCATAATCCGGTATTATATCGTTTTCAACCAGAACAACCCGCGTGCCGCCGAAACTCATGCCGATTGTCGAACCGTCTATACCGTAGTTCACACGCCCGATAGGCTGACCGTTGTCATCGACCATGCCGTCGATATACCCGTCAAACGTGCCTTTCGAGAACACAAATATGCCGTTGGTATAAGATAACGGTATTTTCGCAAACACTTTCTTTTTCCATGCCGACCACGAAATAAAATCGGCGGGTATGACTGTTAATTTCTGTCCTGCCGACACGCGCGTCTCTTTCAGTATGCCGAGCGGCTGACCTGAACCCGTCCCGCTTATCACAGCCTTGTCTATAGCGAACAGCATGGCTTCCACTATGATTGACGTGATTTCCATCTCGAACATCGTGAGCGAAGCGTACTGCGTGATGAGCGACTGCGCGACTTTGCACTCAAGCCCGAAATATGTGAACGTGATTTTTGTATTCGCCTGTAATTTCTGTCTGTCGCTGCCGACTCCTTCGCCTATCCACTTGGCTTCCGGCTTGACAGTCAGTATAGGAATCTGAACGCCGCCCGCAATGTTGAGTTTGCGCACCAATGAAAATATAGTGCCGCGCACTTTTATTTCTTTGATGATTTCGTTCAGAATCGTAGTAGGAATGACCGCGCTCGCGTCCGTGCTTGACGTGAACACGTCCGCTCTTGATTCTTTATCAGGCTTTAAAACGTCGCTGAGTTCTCCTGTCTGCATAAATCTCATGAACGCTTGCCGATATTCGGCAGTGTCACGTTTATCAATAACCTCTGTATTTTTTGAATCGGCATTATTTCCTGTGAGAGCCGATTTAAAATTTTGTGCTCTTTTTTCGCCATCCTGCGGATTCGGGTTATTGTCTTTGTCAGCCGGAGGTGTATTACCAGCCTGAGCAGCCGCCTCTAATGCTCTTGCCTCTGTTATTTGACGGTCGAGTTTTTCAATCTCGACATCGACGGCGCGGATTTCCTCGACCGTTTTGCAACCATCGTATTTCGCGAACGCCTGCGCCCGTAATTCTAATAATTCTTTTAACGTTTTCATAAAAATTATATCTCCTCTAAATTTTATATTTCGCCTTACTTTTGGCGAGTTCTATACTCAAATCCAAACCGCTGTTTTGTCTGAAATCCTTTTTCGCTCTCTCCAGAACGTCCCTCATGGTATCCACCACTCCGGAAGAATCAGAAACAGAACTCGCCGCCTGAACGTCGGTAGCTTTGTATGCGGGGAAATTTACTGCGCTAACTTCGAAAACTTTTTCAATTTTCAGAATCGTGCGCTTGGGATAGTCAGTATTCAAATCCGACCACTTTTCCTCTTTAACCGAAAACATGAAAGACATTCCATTCATATCTCCGCGCTTTACGGAAGAGTAAACGGATTTGGATTCAAGATTGTTTTCTACATCCAGATTTGCGGATATATACAACCCCACTCCGTCAATTTTTATAGTCATAGTGCTGTTTCCGTTGTTACGGCGCGACCGAGCCAACGGCGTGCCTCTGGTATCGTGGTTTTTGAACAAAGGCACGTCAGACAAATCACTTTCGTCGAACGCGCCCCTCGCGATAGTTTCTTCCCACCAGCCGCCGATGTCCGCTTTACTGTCAAAAACAGCGGCGTGTCCGGTGATAGTCCCGTTTTCTTCAGATTTTAAGTCCTGCATATTAAATGAACGCAATTCTTTATTACTGTTCATTTGGTGTAACCCCCTTTTTCGTTAATTGGTATTTATCTATAATATCTGTGCTGATATAATTCAAACTGATATAACGTTTCGCGCCGAGTTCCCCGCCTACCGGAGGATAGCCGAGAAGTTCAAGCTGCTGATCCACAGTCAGTAAACCCCGCTGCCCGGCAATATCAAGAATATTCACTCTTGTTTTCAAACTCGTCTGAAGCGTGAACCGACTGAAAAATTTTATTTTGTTCCCGTGATACAACTCGTTCGTCGTAAATAACACTTTCGTAAACGCGTTCGATAATGCAATCGCCAATGGTTCTATTGTAGCGTTGTAAAAAGCCTCGTGTTCCTCATCGGTAGCGGAGCCGTTTAAAACAGGTTCAGATAACCCATACCAGCGAATTATTTTTTTATCAATGTATTCGATTGTATCTTTGTCGACGAGTTTCGGGTCCGGCTTCAGCTGCACATATGTCTCAGCAAGATCGGTGATTATGATACCGTTTGAATTTTTCAGTTGCTTTTCAAACTCTTTCCGTCTCTCAGTTTTTTTATCCTCGTCAAGCAGATTATCTTCTTTCAGAAGCCCGTACACCTGTAATCCGACCTCGACAGCCTTTCCAAGTCCCCGCTCTATCTTCGACGATGTCTCCAGCGTCGATAACAATGGCTTGTTGTCAAGCGTACCAAGATAATCGTTGAGGGAATAATTCAGCCGCAGATGTATTATATTTTCATACGGTATTGTGATGTTATAATCCTTAAAATCTAAATAGACATACAAATACCCGCTCCCGTCCTCTTTAATATCAACTCCGGACGGATTCAGCGGGTATAATGCTTCAAGCCTGTTATTCTCATATAACGGATAAATATACACATTATTGTTTATCAGCAGATTATTTATAACCTTGTATATAAAGTCATTGGGAGTCATAATCGGACTGGGCGCGAACTCAAAAAGATAATTCAATCGGCTTTGTGGCGTGTACTGTATTCCGTCTTTGACAAAAATATGCTTAGGTATCAGCTTACTGCACTCCGTCGCTATTTTGTTTATGCAGGTTCGCACCGTTATATTAGCCATCGGATCAGAACCGAAAGATTTAATCCAATCGCCGAATTTAAAATCTTTATATGTCTGCTTATGTATTTTTTTATTTTTCAGCTTGTCGAGCCACTTCATATTTTTTTCCTCGAATTTTTATAAATAATTTCTGAATTCCATCTGATACTTCTCCATAAGCGCATAGCAAATAATAAGCGTCAGCGTGCCGTCGATTTTCAGATCAACCCTGCCGTTCGCTTTCACAGGCTTTATGTACCCGTCGCTGTCAACCTCAATAGCCGTGTTGCTGAAACAAAATTTGTCTATCGGGTGTCCGTTATAATTTATAAGCTGTGACTTGAAATCATTTTCCACGCTCGTCATCGGGGAAGTCAAAACCCTCTTGTCCATCTGTACCGCTTCAAAATCGATTTTATATGTTTTCTTGAAAGACTCCATAAATCCCCTCGTATTGATTTGCCACCTGTCGAATCCTATGCGGAACATTCGCAACCCGTATTTACGTATTTGATTGACAAACCAGTCCTCGATTTTCGACTGCTCGTTTTCGTTGCCCTCCGATATTTCGAGAAGTCCCTGACTGTTCCATTCGGCGAACCGGGCTTTTTCCTCTTCCGTGCCCATCGACAGCCGTATGCGCGGAATGAAATATCTCTGTAAAATATATTTATTATTGTCGTCCGGATGCATACATAAAATCTTTGCGCTTGCAAGGTCGCCCACAAGCGCAAAATCTATCGCCCCGACGCAGATACAGCCTTTTATAAATTCCGGAGCGAACGACGCTTCATAAGCAAAATCGTCAGTGTTAAGCCACGCTTCCGCACTGTTCATATGGAAGTTGAAATCTTTCGTGAGAACCATAACGCGTTCCTTTTTGCTTTTTCGCGCAAGCTCTACCTGTTCGCGCATATACTGGAGCGACTTAACTTCACCGAGTGACGGATTACTTTTCTGCCACGAATTTTCATCAGTCCATATTTCCTGTTCGCTGTCCTGCTCGTAGAGCCAAACAGAGTAGTACGGCTCGTCGCGTTCGCCGTCGAGTATCTCACGGCAACGTTTCAGCTCCTCGTCGAGAAAACCGTCGTTGACATATCCTTCAGTAGTTATAATAGAAAGAAGCCGCTGCGGATTATTTGACATTGATTGTTCTATCGCTTTGACAAGCGTCGCGGTCATCATTTCGTGAACCTCATCCAAAACAGCCCAACCGATGACGCGTCCCTCTTTTTTACGCTGATTGTCGGTCATTTTCCGTATGGTGTTATAATTAGTTTTATGCCATATACCGCGCAAATTAATATGTGTCAGCTCCTCCAGATCCCTGACCCAGCCGATCATAGACTTCACTTCCGTGTGTACTAAATCAGCCTGCGCCGCGTCGTTGGACGCGTTGAATATATCGATGCCTCCGGAGCCAAGAAAAAACTCCTCTGCTTCCTCAGCTGCCAGTTCTGTAGTTTTACCGTTTTTTCTCGCCACGAGAAGCAGGGACCGCGTGAATACTTTTTTGCCCGTATCCCTATACCGCATGGACAGCAGACATTCATACCGCGCTTTCTGCCATAGCATAGCCTCAAACGGCTGCCCGGTAAACGGAGCTTTTGTGTGCTTGATGAACCGTTTACGGAACGCGATTTTCAAATCGAATTCCGAAGTATCATAAATATATTTTTTATCGGCAATCATGTTCTGCATCCGCCGCAATTCTTTTCTAAGCGAATCGCAGACCAATATATTGCCAGATTTAATCTCGCTCATATACCGTTTAAGATAATTCGTCGGTATCGCCCGCCCTTTTTTTATTTTTCTTGAATTCGTCCAAAAATTTTTCGATATTATTTTTGTCCTTCTTATCGTCACTTTTCATTTTCAGAACTATATTCATAAGCAGGGATGCGGTCTTGTTGCACCCGTCCGCCGCTTTGTGATATTCCGCGACTGCCGGATGAACATATATATTTTCACGTCCTTTTACATATTCTTTTGTGACTAAAATCCCTTCGTTTTCTATCACTTTTTTCAAATCGTTCAGAATATTCAGCTGCATCAGATAATGCTCAAAAGTCGTGGTAAAAAGGAAGTTTTTCTCAACTCCGTATTTCTTTGCGAGCGTCACGAACCTTTTTGCCTGCGCATCCACTTTAGCCATGTTTGCTTCCATTTTATCGCCTCTTTTTGCAAAACTTTTCCCTCGTTCGCCTCTTTCCAAAAAAACATAGAAATTTTCGTGCGCGTGGCATGACAGGATCCGCTATCAGCATTCAGGGCTCTGTGCAAATTCTCGGTCGGGGGGTGGGTTTAAAGCATAATTTGTTTCGCAGATGAAATTTTTATTGACATTAAACCAATCCGAAATAAATTTTTTCCACATATCTTTATCCCTTCCGCTTGTGTCTGACTTAAGCCGTGCAAGACATTCCTCTTCGCTCGATTCTATTATGACAAGCTCCGCCGACATCTGTTTGGCTAATCGTTCAAGCTCCGCAATCGGTCGCCCGCTTATGATATAGCTGTCGTGATGTTTACCAGCTCGCGTCCGTATCATATCGTATAACGTATCGCGGACCGCAAACACGGCGGCAGTAAGCTCTGCCGGCTTATCATATAACGGATTGACGCTTAACGCCTGAAATATTTTATCTAAATCTACTATCAAATCAAATCCGGTCGCAGCGTCTTGCACATATGTCGTCTTGCCGCTCATCGGCGCGCCCGCAATGATATATACTTTGCGTTCAAGTTTTATCTGCCTTTTTTCCTCAAGATAATTTTCAAATCGGTCGTGAACTTTATTGTGACAGTCCGCACATATAACCTGCAGATTATCCCTGCCATATACTATGTCAGGGTTGCTTATATTAATCTCATTGAGTTCAGACTTATGATGTACCCGCAGATACGAGCTGTCACACATTTTCCCGCATAATTCGCAGATACCGTTTGCCTCATGAATAAGCTGTAATCTATACCGCTGCCATTTGCGTGAAGCATAAATTTGTTTGCCAGGCGTTTCATATATTTTTTCCATATCAGAAATTTACCCAGACAAATTCTTGCTTTCTTATTCGACTTTCGCCGATTTTCATATTAAGCGTAACCGACACATTCCCTAAACTTATTTTTCTCCAGCCGGCGTCAACGAGTCTATTATACAAAACCGTATCATATCCGCTCAATATTACCTTGCCTTTTATGCCGATAAGTATATCCACAAGCTGTATATGATCGGTCTCGTTCATTTCATTTTTATAGATTTTTCTGCATGAACGATTATCCCACGCATACGGAGGATCTAAATAAAACAACGTATCAGGTCTGTCGTATCTTTTTATGATGTATCTGAAATCGCTGTTCTCTAACTGAATATTTTTCAGCCTGTCACAGGCGGCGTTCAACAATTCTTTTGAGTTGTGAAAAGAAGATGCGGTTTTACTACTTTTCAAATCCACGCCCCATGTCTCGCCCATACTGCCGAATGATTGTCTGTTTACAACCGCGAAACAATATGCTCGTTCTATAGTTGAACTTGTTGAAATGCCGAACGCGTTCGGCGGGACAACTTCGTTGTCAGAATTTTCTATCAAGTTCAACTTAGTTATGTCGTCACATGTGAGAAGATACAGGCATTTATTGAACGTATCCCTCGAATACGGAGTCGCCGCCAACATATCATAAATAATGCCGCATTTCGATTTGTCTTTGACCGATGAAAAGAAACATACAAGATTCCTGTCTATATCGTTATATATTTCACAGGCTGACACAGGTTTTTTAAATAGAATGTGTCCGGCGCCGCCGAACACTTCAACGTATAATGTATGCTCCGGAAATAAACTTATTATTTTATCCGCTAAGTGAAATTTCCCGCCCGGATAACTTATTGGTGATTTCGACATTTTTTATAACCTCCGAAATTTTTGACTTATTTTATTTATAATTCTTTTCTTTTGTTTCCTTGTTTTTAAAACGAAAACGGTCCTCACAACGAGAACCGCTTCGTTTAATCTATTATTGACTTTACACATTATATCACAAAATATGGTCGCACTACTCCGAAGTTGATTGAAATAATAAAAATTCTATAATCTCAGTCCCCGCTCGATTGCGAAAATCATTCTCGCTTTCGAGAGATAAAGATAAACCGTGCTTTCCGCCGCCGGAATATATATCCCTGCTTTATGTACCCTATCCTGTATATCACCGCGCTCAATCGGTTTATCGACTTCACCGCCGAACTCGTTCGGCATATATACTATCTCCAACGCCTTGCGAATATATGTGCCGTTGTCATACTTTGCGATTATATCGAGCGTGCGCTCAACCGCTTCTAAATCCGCGACAGCCGCATAAGCGTTGTCTATAGCACTCTGCGCCCGCATTATATCCGCTTCTACAGGATTCGAGATTCCAACGCTTTTTTCGCCGGAATATTTATGATTTGCCAGAGCGTCGTCCCACAATTTATCTTTATACTTTTTTACTCCGCCGACTGACTTATAAAATCTGAACGCCGCTATCGCATAGTCTCTAATATGGTCTTTCTTCCTCATTTTCGCACTTCCCCTCACTTGATTTTTTTACCGGATTATATTATAATATGACAAACAATAGACATTTCAAGCGAGGATAAAAGATTGGAGCTGGGTATACTCCAGTCTTTTTATTTTTCGCCATCCCCTTCATTCATCACTTCGATGTTTGCGAGCAAACAGTCCAGCCCGTCGTAGAAGCCATGCCAATACCGCCACTGGTATTCGTCCGCCGACATCGCATAATGATTTTTTCTTTTTTCTGCATAGTCTCTTTTGACTGTTATCAACTCCATTATTTTATCCGCAAAAGTATCAGGACTCTTTTCTGCTGCCACTTTTTACCACCCCCATATAATCCAGTATCGCCTCAACAGATTCGCGAACATCACGGAATACTCCTACTGCATACTTTTGCGCACGAAGACTTTCTATGAGTAAAATTGTTTCGTAATCAATATTTCGGTTTTCAGTGAATATAATATACAGCCCGATATACGCCCCTGATATTTCCGGCAGATAGAAAAATGTCGTTCCGCTTATCTGTCGTTTTTCCAGATTTTTAAACACGTCCAAATCAACCACTGCTTTTTCTCGCCTCTCTTTTTACTTCTTTTTCAAAAAAATTATCTACATCAAAATTTTCGTCGTTTTCTGAATCACCATTTGAACCGTTAGATAATTTATACCACCCGTTTTGTTGACATCTGTAAAACCAGCCGAATATAAACTGTGTTATATCGTCAACTTTAAATACTCCTTTGACGTCGCTGTCAAGCCATTTTTGTATTTTTTTTATAACTTTGTTGAAATCCGTGTCCGGAAATGACTCTCTCAATCCCGCCGCATATTTCTGTGTGAGGATAAAAGCCGACTCCTGCTTTCTGCCTCTGTTCAATATCAGTTCTCCTGCAGGGTCAAACCAGTTTAAAGTATTATTTTCATCTTCCGTTTTTTTATTAACCAGTTCTTTACTAATCAGCCCTCTTGAGTTTTCCACAGTTTCCACAGGGGTAGCGCCGCTACTCTGCTCTACTATGCTATTCTCTACTATGCTATGCTCTTCTATTCTATTCTCTTCTATTCTATGCGTCCAAAACTCGGGTTTAATTTCATTTACCCCGTGTTTAATCAGATTTCCCTCGTGGTTTTCGGTAAAAAAAACGAGTTTATTAAGGACTTTCTCTGGTAATTCCTCAAAATCTTCATGACTGCATACAATATATCTTTCGTCAATCAGAATTGTTTCCCTCTCGATACAAGCCCTCATATATGTTGTTTGTATTCGTCGCGACGTCAGGATTTTATCCCTGTTAAAAAGTGTGCCGTCAAACAGTGACCTCTTAACAAAGAGCCCCAGCATCTCCTTAATTGCTTCTTCCGTCAAACCGTATTCAGCGGCTAACGACAACTCCTTGTCTTCATTCCATTCACAGTAATATCCTTTTTCCTGATATATGAATACGCCTATAATATGTAGATATACGAGCTTCGGCATTTTATTTCCGATTTTATAACATACATACTTAAGTTTTTCGTCTGTGAAAAAACCTACATCTAAGGGAAATCTGTCAAGCTTGCCCTGCTTTTTAATGTTTGCCATACGACAGACCTCACCTTTACTCTGAACTTGATAGAAAAATCTAAAAATTGAAAATATGCTGAGTACGCTCAGCGAGATTTTCTCAACAAGTTCAGCTTTTATTAAATTTTTATGGAATCATAAATAAATTAAATTTATCGCGCTTCATCTTCATCTGAACTATAAACGTCTACAGAAATTATGCTCAATGGATTTATCCACGAAGCCGCTCTATTTTCGGGATTATATATCTCGAAAAAATTATCTCCGTTGACAGTATTTCTGAATCGCTCCCTGTCCCCGTCGTATTCCCAGTTGCAGTAACAGTCTTTAACTGTGTTTATCTGCTTGATTTTGTACATTTTCTCACCTACTCTCCATGCTGAACTTGATAGAAAAATCTAAAAATTAAAAATTTTTGATTTTTCAACAAGTTCAGCGTATATTAATTTTCTGTGAATTATTCATGCCTATACTTGATTGTTTTTTCTTGATATGGTATAATAAAATAATGAAGGTAATAGGCGCAGCCTATTTTCATATGGCAATAAAAATAATATAATGCTGCTGCGTGTATGATGTTATTTATTTGCCGTCCGCTCCGTGATATGGTGGTACATGTCACGGAGCTTTTATGTTGAACGCGCTGGTAAATTCCCAAACTATGCCGAGCACGCTCGGCGGTGAGTTTGTCGAATTTACCGCATATTCAACTTCCCCCTATCCACGCTTATATAAATTCTTCAAATTTGCTTAATTTACATTAACATTCTGTTAATTATGCAAATTTGCTTGATTTTTTGTGTGTAATTTTGATATAATTTATGGTAGGGATTTTTTCCAAAAATGAGCTGTAGAAAATGATTCGCTTTCCGGGCATTTTGTTATTTGTCAGCTCTGCCTCGTGATATATCGTTAGTATATCATGGGGCTTTTTCTATATTTGAGCCTTTTCATTTTTCTACAACCCGCTTTTTATTTATTTTATTTTTGTTTTTATATGAGATCCTGATTTTCTTTAAACAATTATTTTTTCCTGTTGAACTTTTTGAAAAATCAAAAATCTTTGATTTTTAGATTTTTCTAACAAGTTCAACCTGTTTATCCGAAATAATAATTATCTCACCTGAACGGTAATCGTAGGATATTATTTCGCTATTTCCATTTTTGTGTTTTATCAGTCTGCAATATGTACCGTTTTCATAATATTCTTTTATAGTCTTAGCATACGGCGCATATTTACATAAAAATTCTGCGGTCGCTTGCTGTCCTGTTTCCCAAATTTCAGAGGCTATTTCACGGATTTTCTCAAAAGCGAAAGTCCCGGCTTTAGTGTAGGGAATTATTATTTTATTGGTTTCTATTTTTAAGTTTGCCGGTATTTCCACGTCTTTTCGCCCCCTTCATGCGCTACCGTTCGATTCGCCGACATCGAGTATAATATCGTCCACATTCAAATTGAAACAGTCGGCTAAAGACTTAGTAACGTTTAAACTCGGCTGTTTTTTCCCGTTGATAATATAAGACACCATTGCTTTGCCTACGCCGCAACGTTTAGATATTTCTTCGTTGCTTATTCTTTGCGCTGTCATAAGCTGTTTAATTTTAGATACGTTCAATACAACCATATTTACATTTGCCTCCTTTTTTACTTTAAAAATTATTAACCTTGTTTATTGACTTTTGCTTAAATATGGTGTATAATAAAATTGTTGAGAAGTTATCATACACCATATCTAAGCGTCGGGGTTATACTGTTTTCAGTATTACCCTTGGTGAACGTGTGGTTTTTTGCGCTTCACGTTCACTCTGTTTATATTATAATACTTTAAAACGTAATTGTCAATAGCTTTTTTGAATAAATTACGTAAAAAAGTAAATTTGTGAAAAATATACAAAGAAAGGAGGTTACTTTTGTGTTTTATGAACAACTACAAAAATTATGTAAGGAAAGAGGGATAAAATTATCTCCGTTGTTGCACAAATTGGGTATGAGTGCGAGCGGAGTAAATCGTTGGCAAAATGGAGTGTTGCCGAACGGCGAAACTTTGATAAAATTCGCGGAATATTTTGGCGTATCAACCGACTGTCTATTAGGTATGACAGGCGAAACAACTGAAACGGAAGTCAAAAGAGAGGAAAATAATATTATGGACGAAGCCCAAAGCACAGAATCATCAAATGACGAGATACGAGAGTTAAAAAAAGAAATTGAAAATTTAAAAAAAAATGTCGCCACTAAAGACGACATATCAAAAATCTTAGAAGCAATAAACGCACAAAAATCCGATACCGAATTTTCGGAAGAATATCCTGCTTTAAATTCTAAAAAAAATTAAAAACATAGTGTTTGTCCGACAATACGGGAAAATACTATATATGCCGGAAAACTTTTGGAATTATATACATCCGAAATTTATAGTCCGGCATATGCGAGAATAGAATATCCCCGCCAACAAATTCACCTACGGTGAATTTATAGGCGGTTTATATAGAATACTGTTGACAAAATGGCGAAAATAGTATATACTTGTATATACGAGGTGATTTTATATGATAGTTACATTAGCAAAATGGGGAAACAGTCAAGCTGTAAGGCTTCCTCGAAATATTTTGAAAAAAGCAAAAATTTCAATGAATGATAACTTTGAGATTATAGTTGAAGACAAAAAAATAACGCTGAAAGTTACCGACGAATTGCCGACACTTAAAGAATTGTTAGAAGATTGGGACGGAACTCCCCCCGAATCCTTTGACTGGGGCGAACCCGTAGGAAGGGAGTTGTTATAATGAGCAAAAAGAAATTACAGCAGGGCGATATAATAAAAACGAATTTTGACCCGAAATTAGGGCATGAGCAGGCGGGACAACGCCCTGCGCTTGTAGTGAGCTGTAAGCTATTTAACGATGCGGTAAATCAAATGCCAGTCTTATGCCCCATAACGAACACGACGACGCCTTTTCCGTTTCATATTCCGCTTGACGACCGCACTAAAACAACAGGCGTTGTCATGTGCGAACAGATGAAAGCAACGGACATCAGAGAACGTGGGTATATATTTGTAGAACAGCTTCCTGATGATTTGCTTCGCCGCGTATTGAATATTGTCAGACAAGTATTTGATTTTGACGAGCCGGAAGAAACCCCGACGAAAAAAGCTGAAAATTATGAATAGAATAAAAAAATCCCGCTCCGGCGGGATAATTTATTAGAAAGCGAGGTCGTGTTATGAAAAAAGCGGCATTATATATTCGCGTTTCCACACAAGAACAGGCTTTGGAGGGTTATTCCATCGGAGCGCAAAAAGACAGACTTATAAATTATTGCAAAGCTCACGATTGGATAATATCTGACATATATGTAGACGGCGGTTATTCAGGGTCTAATTTAAACCGCCCAGGTATCCAAAAATTAATCGAAGAAATTGATAAAACAGACATAGTTCTTGTATATAAATTAGACAGACTCTCACGTTCTCAAAAAGATATGTTGCATTTAATTGAGGATATATTTCTACCGTCTAATGTGGATTTTGTTTCTATGAACGAGAGTTTTGATACAAGCACTCCGTTCGGTCGGGCTATGATTGGAATTTTGTCTGTATTTGCTCAACTCGAACGTGAACAGATAAAAGAACGCTCACTCATGGGACGTAATGAACGGGCAAAAGAAGGGCTGTTTCATGGCGGACCGTTTTATCCTATCGGCTATGATTATATAGACGGTCGTCTTGTTATAAACGAGTACGAGGCGGCACAGATACGTAAAATTTATGATTGGTACATCGGGGGACTGTCCCCTCGCAAAATCTCGGAGCGGCTTCGTGCTGAGGGTTATACAAACAAATACGGCAGTTGGAAAAGTGAATCTTCAATAATAAGCGTACTGACAACCGACGTTTATTTAGGAACGATAAAGTATAATGATGTCGTTAAAGAAAATGCCCACGAACCTATAATAAGCCATGAATTATTTGAAAAAGTTGCATTGGAAAGGAAAAAACGCCGTAAAAAATACGGCGATTCCGCTTATAAAAGTAATTATTTGTTGCAGGGATTATTGTTTTGCGGAAAATGCGGGGCGCGATATTATATAAAACATAATTATGGAATTTATAAATATTATACCTGCTATTCGAGAGGAAAAACTGCGCCGCATCTTATAAAAGACCCGAATTGTAATAATAGAAACTGGCATATACCCGAATTAGAAAAAATAGTTGAAGATGAAATATGCCGTTTAGCGTTTGACCCTTTTTATTTTAAAAGCCTGACGCAAAAAAAAGAACTTTCGTCTAAAAATAAGTTAAAAGACGAGGAAACTATTATTAATCTAAATAACCAGTAAAAAAATACCAATAGCAAACACGACGTTTATGTGTTAAAATTTTAAACATGAAACGAATAAAACTTTTTGCACTGAACCGCCGTGTCCGCAAGGTTTACTATA
>Ga0123357_10000174_pt1 | contig 58916 bp, 43 predicted proteins | sample TergutEmb28metaG_FD_89873 | JGI IMG/M metagenome (GOLD analysis project Ga0123357, IMG submission 89873) | Embiratermes neotenicus P4 segment gut microbial communities from Petit-Saut dam, French Guiana - Emb289 P4 | ecosystem: Host-associated > Arthropoda: Insects > Digestive system > Gut ...
AATCCGCTGATGACATCGCGGGTGTCAGTGGAGTCCTGGAGGCGGCTGGCGGAACGGAGAACCCCTGAAGCGCTGCGCCAGGAACCGCCGCGAAGCACTCGAGTCCTGCAATCCCCGGATGTCCAGACCGATCCATCTGTTGGCGCGCCACGGTAGGTGTCGTGCCAGCAATCCTCCACCCACTCCCAGACATTGCCGTGAACCTGGTAGAGACCGAACGGGTTGGCCTCAAAGGAGTCAACCGCCAATGTCGTCCTCCTGAATTCTCCCGAAATTTCACCAACATTGACATTATACCCGTCGAAGTTGGCCTGGCTGGATAAAACGCAGGACCCCCACCAGAAAGCTTTGCTCGTCCCCGCCCGCGTTACATATTCACGCTCGGCCTCGCTTAGCAGACGATAATCATTTCCGGTCTTCTTCGCCAGCCACGCCACATAGGCTTTCGCATCATTCCACGACACATAGATCGTCGGCCGCCGACCACGACCCCAGCTTGCATCCTCCGGCCGGTACCCGCCGCAGCCGCCATCGGCAACGCAGGCATCCCACTCGTCAAAGGTCACGGCAAAGCGACCAACCGCAAAGGGGCGCCGGATGGTCACGACATGCTGGGGGCCTTCATCGTCGTAGCGGTCTTTCTCGCTCTCCGGCGAGCCCATGGTAAACGATCCCGCTGGCACCACGACCATCTCCGGGCAGCCCTGGTCGCACTCCTGGAACAGATCCTTGGGCTTGAGAGCGCGTTCCGCCTCCGCCGAGAGCGGAACACGGGTCTCAGAATGCGCAACGCTGGTCCCGAGAACAAGCAAGAGTGCTGCGGTCACCAGAATAACGTCGGATTGCATCGGTTCCCTCCGATTTCCAGTTTTGACTCAAACCCGTGAGTTGGAAGCGACACGGAGCCGTGAGTCATTGTTTCGATACCAGATTTCGCCACCGCTCTGTCCACCCAATGGGCCCAATGGGTGATGATCCGCATCTGGCATGAACAACCGCAACGCGCTGTGAATTCGAGAGCTTCCCTGTCCAACTGGCTTGCCAACTGCCGCTATAAGGCTTAAGAATACCACGCCTTGGAACACGCCAGCAATTCCAATTGTCCTGATCTCGCAGTCTGTGCTCTTTCAGGGACTGCGTCACAGTGTGAGACGACACGATAGTTGATGCGCTCAAGGACAACATAAATGATGCTGCACGTTTCCGGTGCTGGGTTCGGAGGCATCCAACGACCGCGCATGCTGTCTGCAGTTGCGGAACATAGACGTTGAGATCCATCCGGTCGATATCCTCCAGCTCCAGCTCCAGCGTGACGTGACTGCTCAAAACATCCGCCAAAGATCGTGCTATTGGTCATGACTGGCTCCGGTCAACCACGGGTTCTGATACCCAACGACCCCTTGAAGGTCTCACAGAGGGGCTTGTCCCTATAGGCTCGACTGGAGTCTACCTCATTCTTCCAAGAGGACCTGATCCATAAACCTGTAGTGTTGTCTCGAATAGAACTCCATACCACTTGTCGGTCTGAGGCGGAGCTTCGTTAGCATGGCCAATCGCTCATGCATGTGTCCTACCGCTTGCACGGCACATTGCCCACGTGATGCCAAGTCGTTTCGAATGCCAACCCGGCCTCACTCAAAGCCAGCGAATTCCACTTTTTGTAGAAACTGAAACTGGCCCCGCGCAGCCGCATCCGCCTTGGACGCTCACGGTCATCCGGATCCATGAGCACAAATCCGACGTAATAGGGCTCAGGCAACCCCTTCATTCTCATCACATACAATCTGTCGCGTTGCTCGTTGAGCATCCTGTTGTAGGGCATTATGGCATTCTTCCCGCACTTCCCGTCAATGACCGGAAGCGCGCACAACTTCTCTCCGCAGTCACGGATATAGAGCTGAGCCCCAAGCTCAAGCGTGATCCTGTTGTTGTCCATTTCGTCCACCGAAACGAGCTGCCAGGTCCCCACAAGTTGTTCCCGTTCCGCTTTGTCTTCACAATAATCTCCATGGCACTGCGCCGCCTTGGCAGCATTGCTGAGGAGCGACAAAGCCAGCAGTAATATCCCCCACACGCCAACCCTTGACGCACTGCTACGCATGCTATTTCCACTCGTTGGTGATGACCAGTTTCACACAATCAAGCTGATCAGGTTTCAGCATGCCGCCCGCCGGAATGTGTTCGAGCTGATGTATAAGTGCGATTAACCCTCTCATTGTGCGCTGGCTGTCATCCAGACTGCGGGTCGGCGTCTGGCCCTCGTACATGAGCCCGTTGTTGGGAAAGTACCTGGGTGATGGGATGGTTGAGATGCCCAAATCTTCGGTGCCGAGCAGAATGCAGCCTTCCGTCCATGACTGGTCCATGCCCGTATGGATGTCGATAGCCCTCTTCTCGACCCACCCCGTTCCCGTCTGGGAACGAACGGCGAGCGACAGCCGAGGCGTCTGGTGGATGGTTGTGGGATTCTCAACCGCATGATAGGTTGAATGAATCTGCCCGCGAATCTAGGTGGACACCCAGTGAGTCCCTGCCGGTATCAGTCGTTTAGAACCCTCTACTGTGGATTCCGGTCCTCCTATTTCAATCGTAGTCCCTTTCATCTTCAGCTCAATCAACCTGCCATCCTTCCAGATTTCAACAACGAAAACTCCGGAGGTGCTTCCCCAATTGCCCCCGGGCGGCGGCATTTTTGCTGACGGAAGTCAATAGCAAGTATGTCTCACTTTGCGTCCAATTTGTGGCAATATGGCGACAACTCTCACTCCCGCCACATTTGAGCCTCTTTCGCGATTCAGGTGGCTCATAGATTGAACGAACTCGCTTCCGCCGCCGCAAGCGGCGCGTCAGCGAAGATGCGCTGGCATCAGGTGCTCGCCTGTGGTCAGGAGCCAGGACCGTGGTCTTGTCGCCTGCCATCACGGCATGAACCCACCCGGTTCTGATTAACGTTCGGTCGGGTGCCGAATTGTTTCGATGTCAGAGATAAAGGCGATCGGGTTTCTCCAGGCGGACACCGAAATGCGGATCGGGGTGGTGCTGACGCCCTGGTTCATGAATCTGGTGCGGCTGCCGATCGAGCCCGTCGTTTTTGACGCCGCCGCACTGGGAAATGCGGCCATGGTTGAGCTGCCGGCCGGACAGCGCAAATTCATCACCAATGGCGATGAGCGTCGGCCTCGATGGTGCCCATTCGCTGCATTCCCCGGTGCTGGGTTTCTGCACTCAGGAACATGCCCGCGCCGAGGCCTGGCGCCAGCTTGGGAGTCTGCTGTCGCCGCCGCCGGAGGAAATCCCCGGAACGGCGGCATCCGCGCAGGCGGCAAAAAACGCCGATGGACCGCCGTGCGCTGATCTTCGGATGGCCGCGAGAGCCGTTGTGAACGGGTGCCGATTTCACGCTACGAGCGGATCCTTTTATTTCAGGAGCGCGAACCGCCGGAGCATGGCCCGGTCGTTGCGGGAAAGGCTTCTCCCTTCGCGTCGTTTGCCGCCTTTTGTCCCGATTTTTGCGAAAGCGAGGCACTGTTCGCGCGCGCCCCTGGTTTAACGCCCCCGATCTGAAGGCGGCTGGCCGCGGAGTGCGAGGTGTGTTTAGAAAAAAGATGAACCAGCCCGGCTCAAGTGCTGGGCTGGTCCATTTCCGCGGATTGTGAGCCTTTCAGGGGGGTCAGTGCCACAGGGCGGAATTGAAGCGGTAATTGATACCGAGTTTCACCGTGTTGTCATCGGTTGAAAATTTCCCGAGTTCCGGCGTCTGCAATATCGTTCTTCCGAAGCTGAAATACTGATATTCGATTTTTGCCGACCAGTTCGGTGCCACCAGGAATTCGAGTCCGGTGCCGACGGTAAAACCGTTGCTGTGGTCGCCGCTCGATGTGAACGCAACCGGGACACCGGCATCGGTGACGCCGTCTTTGTTGCTGGCAAACGCATAGCCGCCCTTGGCGTAGACCATGCCGGGACCCCAGACATAGCCGAGGCGGCCGGTCAGGGAACCGAGACCGGATTGCCTGTTGCTATAGGTGTAATTGCCGGGCTCGGGAAAGTCGGCCCCGAGGTGGCCGTCCACCCAGCTGTACTGACCTTCGATGCCGACCAGCCAGTTCGGCGCAAACTGGTAATCCGCGCCTGCCTGCAGGCCGCCGAGAAAGCGACCCTGGGAGATATTGCGAATTATCGCGGAGTCGAAATTATTATTGCCCGAAAAGGCGCCGCCGAGATGGCCGCCGATATAGAAGGCGTTCCAGTCGTAGACGGGGGAGGCATAGTCGGGCCCCCGCGGTGGCGGCGAGGCACGGTAGGCGAGATCGGCGCTCCTCGCCGGAAAAGAGGCGGAAATGACACACAGCACCGCCGCGATGAGCATGGCATTTCTCATAGCAGATCTCCGAAAACTTCAACGGACAGGAACGGATTGCGGCGACGCAGCGAAACTGCAAGGAGGAGGGGAAGCGGAAGGAGGGGTACCGGGAACCCGGCACCCCTTCTTCGTTTCACCTCCTACCATCCAAGTTTGACGCCGGCCTTGCCGCCCCAGCTGTAACCATCGCCATCGGCGACCACGAGGTTGTATTCGGCGGCACCGAACACCGTGACATTGCGTGCGACCTCTCCGGAAATCCCAAGCCCGAACTGCATCCAGGTGCCGCCGAGAGAGGTGTTGAACGCGGTGGGTTCGGTGCCCTGCAGCGTCCGGAAAGTTGTGGTGCCATCCGAGCCGAACTGGTGCCAGACATTGGTGATGCCCCAGACCTTGAGCGGGGTACCATCCGCAGTCTGCCAGCTCTGCGTCAGCTTGCCGCCGATACGGCCATAGATGTTGTCGGAATCGCCGAACTGGATCAGACCATACTGATCGGCTCCGCCACTCATGCTGATATGCTGGAAGATCAGCTGGGCCTGGGGATCGAGCACGAGGCCCCGGGCCAGGGCAATCGGGTAACCGGCCATCAGAGAGGCAGCGATACCCCAGCCATGAGTCCTGAACAGCTGCCCACCGGGGTTGCCGGCAATAAACGAGTCGCCAACCGACTGAGCGCGGACATTCTCATACCAGGTGCTCTGCAGCACCGCGTCGGTATACCAGCCGCTCTGGAAGCGATGGGTCCAGTAGCCGCCGAGCGAATAGCCGTCGAAGGACACCGTGCCGGCCTTGCCGCCATAAACCAGCTGCGACGTGCTGTTGACGCGCCCGGCACCGACATAGACGCCGGCGATGTCGGCCTTGTCATGATTGATGTCGATGCCGGCCTGCACGGCTGCAAGGTCATAATCATAGGAGGGGCCATGGTTCATGAAGCTGTTGTAGCGCGCCGCATAGTCCGAGCTGCGCGAGCCGATGGACCCGGTCTCGCCGACGATGCGTGCCCACAGGCGGGGTCGGATGAGGTGGTCGGCTGGATAGATGGTCCTGGCTTTGGCGCACAGCACCGGGGCCTTGCGGTACATCTTGCCGTCGTTGCCATAGCAGTAGCCGGCAGGAGCGCCGCGGTTGGCGTTGCCGTTGCCGTCCTGGTTTTCCCGGCCGGTCCAGTTGCCGTCGTAGAGATCACCGGAACCGAACCCGTCACCGAAGCCCGGTCGCGCATCGAAATTGTCGAGCATGACGAGGCCAAAGCGCGCAGCCAGGCCCGGAATCGAGGAATCGACTTCCACTTCGGGACGGTAGGGTTCGCCGGGTCGGCTGCCGCCGCCGCCAGATCGGGAGCCGCCATTGCCGCCATTGCCGCCGCTGCCGCTGTCGCCGCTGCCACCGCCGCTGCCGCCCCCGTTATCTCCGCCACCGCCACCGCCACCGCCGCTGCCGGAACCGGTGCTCTGCAGATACCAGCTGCCGTTGCCGTTCTTGGCCAGCTGGTAGTCATAGGCGCCGGCGCTGATGCGGGACCCTTGCGTGAAAGTTCCGTTGGACTCGCCCTGGACCTCGATCAGCTGGATGCCATTGCCGGTGGTCTGAGCGCCCAGGCCGCCGGCATTGGTGACACTTACATTGGTTGTGCCGTCGGTGTTGCCGGTCACCACGAGCTTGTCGGTGGCTGAATTGTCGTCGCCGAGCACGGTGTTGAAATGCAGCCAGCCGTTGTTGCCGTGGTAGTCCCCATGTACCGTGAGGATGACGCCGGGGGGGGTGTTGGTTCCCATGGTGATGGTACCACCATTGGTGACGGTGCCAACGTCAGCGCTGTAGCCGTTGAGGTCGAGGGTGCCGGCACCGGTGACGGTGATGGCCTGGGAGGCGTTGAAGACATGCCTGCCTCCGGCCTGAAGCGTGCCGCCCGAGATGGTCCAGCCGGCATTGACATCGTCCGAAATGTCGCCGGTCAGCTGCCAGGTGGAGGAGCCGGTTTTCTCCAACGCGGTGAAGTTGTAAAATTGATACTGGGCAGAGGATGTCCATGCGTTCGCCGTTCGATCTGCGGCGGCACTCGCCGGGGCGATCTTGGAGACATCGAATATTGTGGCCCCCGGCGCTGTACCCAGGTACGTGGTGTCGCCACCCAGAGCCAGCGTATTGACGGCACCGGCGTCGGTGGAGCCGACGACATCGCCGATGAGGATCGAACCTTGCTGGATTTCGAGACGGTTGCTGGTGCCGCCGAAATTGATCGCGTCGGCGTAGGATGTGAGCGTGCGAATAAACGGATCGGTGGTCCAGCTATAGTTACCACCTCCGCTTATGGTTCCGGAGTTGATGATGGTGCCGTTGTTTGCTTCGACACCGACGCCGCTGCTGCCGGAAAGGCCACGGTGGCCGCCGACGCCGGGTACTTCGGCAGGGTCGGCCTTGTCATTGAGAGGCAGCCCACCGTAGCCGCCAAGAGCGCCGGTGCCGCCAATGCCGCCAGTGATAATGGCGGTATTGATGAGCGTGTTGTTGGTGCCGAGGACGACGCCGACGCCGGCACCGCCACCATCACCGCCATGACCACCGTCGCCGCCTCCGTCGAACGTGCTGAATCCGTTGCCGCCGCCACCTCCGGAACCTCCGGCACCACCGGAAATTGTTCCACCATTGGTGATCGTGATCCCGGTACCGGTGACGTTGAGGCCGACGCCACCTCCGCCACCTCCGCCACCTCCGCCGCCGTCAATTTCGTCAACGGTGGCATTGGCGCCATGCGCGCCGTCGCCGCCATTGCCACCGGAGCGACCGCCGATCATGGTGCCAGTGACATATTGAGTATTGACCGAGACCGTGGCGCCCGGCGCGCCTGCGGTTCCGCCGTCACCTCCGTTCAGGCCGTCTTCCTCGCCATTCGTGCCCGGTTGGGCGGGGCCCGCAGACGAACCGCCGACGCCGCCCGCGCCCTGCTGGAGTTCGTTTGCGCAGGCGGTATCGAAGGATGCCGCGAAAATTAACACCACGCTGAACAGAGCGGTAGTCAGAAGCAGCCTCGCAGTTCGCCGCCGCAACAGGGAGGATGCTTGGGTTCCGCCACGGATCGCTGGAAGTTTCGAAGAATGACTAAACACGACACAGTACTCCTGGTACGGCGACGGTCGAGAGCAGGCAAAATGACGCAGGACGGCTCCGGCGGCGAAAAGGGTGTGACCCTGACGCTCGCTCGCTGCATTTGACGATTTTGCTCTGTTCGAAGACCCCCGCTTCGAAGGTATGTTACAATTTAACACAAGTTGACGGTATTAGGTTACGGATTCGGTCGCCATCCTGCCAAATCAGTCGCCTTGGTAAGCAATTCGTGAACGATGCGCCGGAGCTGTTAACTGATAGTCAGGCAGGTCCATGTTCCTCACCACGGAGCGCTCGCAGAAGTGTGCGGGCATCACCCGGCCTGCTCTGTCGGGTAGTCTGACTCTTTTGTGCATTTCAGACGGCCAGGTGTTGGGATCAGCGCCCTATGGGTTTGACCGGGCTCGCCATGACGGAGCACCGGGGTTCCGCAGCGCTTAGGAAAGGCCGGCCATGCAACGATCCGGGACGCAGAGCAGAACAGACGTCTCAGGCTGGCGCTCACGCTCTCGTCATTTTGTGGATAATTCGAAGACAGTGCATGGATAGCGCGATGACGGATGGCGGTGGATGGGAGGCCTCCGCGCAGCAGGAAAGGCCCTGGGAACGGCTGAAGTGAGGATGAAGGGTGATCCTGCGCGTCGATGATTGCATCCGCGCCCACCGCGGGTGTTGGTCGCGATCACGGACGCTCGCTGGGGCTGGTCGGAGCTGGATTGAGGCGGCTGTCGCCCAAACTGCTTCTCCCGATCCGTTGTCCCCGGTCCTTAACCAGGCTGCGACGCCTTTCCCTCTCGGCAATCCCGGCTGTCCCCCGGCGGGATTGTCGCAGTCGGTTCCATTTCGGAGTCTGGCGGCGTGCCTCCCATCCTGCTGGCCCGCTCTCACCTCTCCTTCCTTCAGCGCATCCTTGCGATGGAGAAGAGGGAAGGCGGGGTACGGCGCGCGCCATGCGGACTCCACGCCGGCATCGTCGGGGACCAGGGTCTCGATGGCGTGTCACCCGTCCATCCGTTTTCCACGCGCGATGTATGGTTGCCGGATCCAGCGGCACCGAGATAAGTCGACATTCGACATCTTCGCTCGCGGTGAAGCCGCTTCGCCATCGGGCAAGGCGCGGAGAGACCGGTTGAAGGCTTCCACCCGACCGGGCCCCCCTCGCAGAGGTTATGCGGCGAAGGCAGGCGCCGCTGTCGCAGGTTGGTGCTGCATGGATGTCGCGCGGGTAAGGACAAGCGCGTCGATGCCGCGGCAGGCGTGCAAGCCCGGCTGCGGCCGCAGTTGCCGGGCGGCGGCGCCGGGTCCGTGGCTTGAGCCTGTGAGGATGGGATGACCGCGGCACGGAGTTGCGTCGAAAGACAGATCTGTTCGCTCCCGCAATCACGATCAAGGTGAACTATGCCGTTGCGGGCGACCTGAAGATCGGGACGGGCAGACAGTCGCTCCTCGTTTCCCGATCGGAACGCAGAAGATGCGCCGTTGCGCACGCGCTGGAGCGGGCACAACGGCGTCGTCGTTCTGCGGCGCGCTGGAAAACGCTGCCGCGACGCCAAATGACGGGGGAAGGCGCGGATCCGCATGCCGCCTGCCGGTCCGGGAGATGCCAGGCACGCAGCGTGCCATCTTTTCAATATGCCTTCTCCTGTGCGCGACTGGACGAAGAGGGCCATCAACGGCAGGCGCGTAAAGCTCGCCAGCCGGGATCCGAAATGGCCGAGCTTCTGTGACAGGATCGATGAGGAGGCCAACGGCCCATGACGCCGCAGGCCGGGCGCGGCGGCGTTCAGACCAACATCTGCGGCGGCAAGGATGTTCTGCCGGCAGCCTGCGGGAGTTCCTGGCCGTTCGGGCTTTTCAGGGTGGTGCCCGGAGCGGCCGGTCAAAATGCCGTGAAACATATTCATGTCGAATTATGTCAACCACTTAGCGGTCTGGCGCGGCTCCCTGCTGCGCGCTCTGCCCCCGCTCTCGGCGCCCTCGATCCGGCAACCGGCGTCCTTAAGGTGGATGTCGCAGCATGTGGATGGCACAGCGCGGATCCACAGGGAGGCGAGTAGGATCAGCAATGCAACTTTACATTGTGTTAACCATCGCCTAATAGAAAATCCTGGCGAAAAGGTTGCGTCTGGCGCCGGCGGGGATCCCCAAAGGCGTTTGGTGTGTACCGGCGAGCCGGTGACGAACGGAGTCAATCAGGCCGCAACGCCCCTGGTACCAGGAGTTGAAGAGCCTGCTGGTTCTTGTCGAAGGTCAGGGTGTGGGGGAGATTTCCCCGGCCGCACACACTTTGCCGGAGGCAGCCGGGGAGAGCGGCGGCAGTTGCCGGAAAACCGGCAGCGGGTTCGTTCTTGCCCGGCGGTTTCAGTAACAGCGTGCGGAATCTCAAACATAACGAGGCGGCTCGTAGGGAAGACCTCCTTTGCGGGTTTGTGTTGCGTGTGAACTCTGTGGCCTGTCGGGCCGCCTCCTGGACTGGGTGCGCGTCGCGTCTTTCGCCGTGCCGCGCCATGGGGCACTGCAATGTCTGACAACGGGAATGCGCGGCGGGGCTGTCGGATCGGTTTGAACAGGAGGTGTGAGGCGGGGTCTGAACGAAGTGCGCAAGGCGGATGCGGTGGGGAAGGCGGATCGGCCGGATACCGATGCCTGACCGTGGCCCGGCGTTCCTCTTCGGTACAGCGCCGAGCCAGGCCTGCGCCGGCGTCACGGATGCGAGCGGGTCTGCTGGCGGCTGTGCTGGCAGGAGGCGCGGTCGCTCTGTCCGGGATTTTCGCCCCGGCCTTTGCGGCATGCACGCCGACCCCGGCCGCCGCCACCACCACCACCTGCTCAGGGACGACGACGGTCACGGCGCCGCTTGGACGGGGCAGCAACGGTCCCGACAATTCCACGATCATCGTCCAGAACAACGCCATTGTCTCTGCGGCGAGCATTTCGGTCATCAGTCTGCGGGACCAGGCCGTGATCACGATCGGAAGCGGAGCCGTGGTGCGCAACAACGCGACCACCGGTGGGGGCCAGTGGTCGGCGGGACAGAACACCATCGAATTCCGCTCCGACAGCATCCTGACGGTGGCGGCGGGAGCTTCGATCCTGGCGCAGGGCACGGCGACCAATGCCGAAGCGGTGCAGATCATCGGTGCCGGCAATACCATCATCAACTATGGCCTGATCGACGGTGGCGCTGCCGCCGCGATCTGGTTCGAGGACAAGGTGATCGGTGCCGCCAACATGGTTGACAATTTTGGCACCATCCAGACCGGCGGCGGCACCAGCCTCAACAACGTGATCGGCAACCAGGGCAACAGCCAGGTTATCTTCATCAATGAGAGCAATGCCCGGGTTTATGGCAGTCTGACCTTCGCCGGCGGCAATGACCAGCTGACGCTCTATGCCAATTCGGTCATCACCGGTGGCTTCAATGGTGGCGGCGGTACCAACACCCTGACCCTCAACGGTGCCCAGGGCTCGAGCGACGTGCTGGCTGGCAATATCACCAATTTCCAGAACATCGTCAAAACCGGGGAGGGAACCTGGACCCTGAGCGGCATCGTCGGCACCAACACCGGGGGATCGCAGCTCAATCTCGACGTGCAGCAGGGAACGCTGGCGCTTACCGGCAACAACTCGAACTGGAGGGGCTCGGTGGTGGTCGGCCCCGCCGGGACTCTGCGGGCGCGTGCGCAAAGCGTGCCGGCAACGGCCTCGGTGACGGACAATGGTCTGGTGTGGTTCACCCAGGACACCAATGGCAGCTATGCCAATGTCATTTCCGGGATCGGTGCGGTGACCAAGTCCGATGCCGGAACGCTGACGCTTTCGGGCGCCAATACCTATGCCGGAGGCACGACGCTGCTCGCCGGGATCCTCAGCGTCAGTGCGGATAACAATCTCGGTGCGGCCTCGGGGCCGCTCACTTTCGCCGGCGGCGCGCTGCAGTTGACCGGGAGCTTCACCATGTCAAATCGCGCCATAAGCATCACGGCGCCGACCGGCAGGGTGATCACGGACGCCGGTGTCAACACCACGATTGCCCAGCCCATCACCGGAGCCGGCACCCTGATCAAGGACGGGCCCGGTCAGCTCACCCTGACCGGTACCAACACCTATGGCGGCGACACTACAACGATCGCGGCGGGAACCCTGCAGCTTGGCAATGGCGGCACCTCCGGTTCCATCCCTTCCTCGAGCATCGTGGACAATGGCACGCTGGCGCTCAACCGCTCCGATACGGTCAATATGGACGCCCTGATCTCGGGCACGGGCGGGGTGCTGCAGAACGGCTCGGGCGTCACCATCCTGAGCCAGAACAACAGCTATAAAGGCCCGACCACGATACAAAGCGGCTGGCTTTATATCAATGGCAATCAGTCGGGGGCTACCGGAGACCTGACAGCACAGCCCGGCACAAGGCTCGGTGGTATCGGAACCATCGGCGGCAACGTCATCATGGGTGCCAATACCATCCTGGCGCCGGGAGACGCGCCGACCCGGATCGGCACGCTGACCATCAACGGCAATCTGGCGATGTCGGCGACGACCAACCTGTTTTACAACGTGCAGCAGGCGGCGGCGCCGGGCAGCCAGCTTGCTGACCTCACCGTCGTCCATGGCAATCTCGACCTCGCCGGCACCATCAACATCGCCGATGTCGCCGAGCCGCTGGGGCCCGGGATCTACCGCATCTTCAACTATGACGGCACTCTGACCTGCAGCGGCAATCCGACCTGCACCGGCAGCAATGGCCTTGCCATCGGCAATTATGTGACGGCGCCGACGTCGCCGCAGGGCAGCGCCACCATCATGGGGCCGCTCAACGACGGCACCAATGTCTTCTCGGTGCAGACTGCGGTTGCAAACCAGGTCAACCTGGTCAATAGCGGCGGCATCACCCTGCAATATTGGGATGTCAGCCCCAAGAACGATTCCGTGATCAACGGGGATCAGGGGGGTGGCCCCGGCACCAGCCTGTGGCAGGCCGGTGGCGCGCTGGCCCATTGGACCGGTACCGATGGCGCTACCAACGGCCCCTGGGCCAGTGGCAGTTTCGCAGTCTTCATGGGCACGCCCGGTACGGTGACGGTGGACAACAGCGCGGATGGCGGCAATGTCCTCGCCGAGGGCATGCAGTTCGCAGTTGGCGGCTATACGGTGACCGGCGACGCCATCACGCTGGTGAACACGCTCGGCACCCCCTATTCGGTGATCCGCGTCGGCGACGGCACCGAAGCCAGCGCTGGCATGACCGCGCGGATTGATGCCGCACTGACCGGCAATTCCGGTGTGATCAAGGAGGACTACGGCACGCTCATCCTTGGCGGCATCAACACCTATAGCGGCGGCACCTCGATCCTCAACGGCACGCTGCAGATCTCAAGCGATGTCAATCTCGGTCAGGCCGGCACGGAACTGCGCATTGCCAATGACGGCACATTGCAGACCACCGCGTCGATTGCCACCAGCCGGCCGATCGTGCTGGTCGGCTCTGCGGCCGGTGGCGACGGCGGTGTCTTCGACGTCGCCGCCAGCACCAGCCTGGCGCTGCTTGGCACCGTCAGCGAGCAGAGCGGCTCGGCCACCCTGACCAAACAGGGTGCCGGTACGCTGGTCCTGGCCGGTAACGACAGCTATAGCGGCGGCACCACGATTGCGAGCGGCACCCTGCAGCTCGGCAACGGCGGCACGTCGGGGGCGATCAAAGGCAACGTCGTCAATAACGGCGTCCTGGCTTTCAACCGCTCCGATCCCGGGGTGATCTTCGGCGGTACCATTTCCGGGACCGGCGCGCTGGCCCAGATCGGATCCGGCTCCACCATCCTGACCGCGAACAACAGTTACAGCGGCGGCACCACCATTGTCGACGGCATGCTGCAGCTCGGCAATGGTGGAACGAGCGGATCAATCATCGGCAATGTCGCCAATTCCGGGACGCTGGTCTTCAGCCGCTCCGACATCGTCACCTTTGCCGGCCTGATCTCGGATGGTTCCCCGGGTGCGGGCAGCGTGGTGCAGAATGGCTCGGGCATCACCATCCTCACCGCCAATAACAGTTACAGCGGCACAACCACGATCCAGAGCGGCTGGCTCTATGTCAACGGCAACCAGAGCGCCGCTTCGGGGCTTCTGACGGCCCAGGCCGGCACCAGGCTCGGGGGTATCGGAACCATCGGCGGCGACGTGGTCATGGCCGCAAATGCCATATTGGCGCCCGGAGGGGGGCCGAACCAGCTCGGGACGCTGACCATCAATGGCAACCTGACGCTGAATGCGACCACCAACGTGTTCTACAACCTCCAGGAAGAGGGTGTGGCCGGTGGCCAGCTCAACGATCTGACCATCGTCCGCGGCAATCTCGACCTCGCCGGCACCGTCAATGTCGCCTATACCGGCGAAGCGCTGGGCGCGGGAATCTACCGGCTGTTCAACTATGGCGGCACGTTGACCTGCGATGGAACGAGCTGTGACGGCAGCAACGGCCTCCAGGTCGGCGACTACATGATGGCACCGGGCTCGCCGCAGGGCAGCGCCACCATCATGGGGGCACTCAACGACGGCACCAATGTGTTCTCCGTGCAGACCTCGGTTCAGAACCAGGTCAACCTGGTCAATACCGGCGGCATGGACCTGACCTATTGGGACGTGGTGCCGAACAACAATGCGATCAACGGCGGGACCGGGACCTGGGAGGTTGGCGGCTCGCTCGACAACTGGACCGGCACCGACGGCCATCTCAACAGCAGCTGGAGCAATGGCGGATTTGCGGTGTTCATGGGTTCCCCCGGCACGGTCACGGTGGACAATTCCAATGACCTGGTGCGGACGGAAGGCATGCAGTTCGCCGTTGACGGTTACACGGTGATCGGCGACGCCATCACGCTGGAGAACGCCGCCGGCGGTTCCTATGCGGTGATCCGCGTCGGCGACGGGACCGCGACCGGTGCGGCAATGACCGCCCGCATTGATGCGGAGCTGACGGGTACTGCCGGTCTCGCCAAGGAGGATTACGGCACGCTCATCCTTGGCGGCATCAACACCTATAGCGGCGGGACCGCGATCCTCAACGGCACGCTGCAGATCTCGAGCGATGCCAATCTCGGTCAGGCCGGCACGGAACTGCGCATTGCCAATAACGCCACACTCCAGACCACTGCGGACATCACCAGCGCCAGGCCGGTCACGCTGGTGGGCTCGGTGGGCAATCGCGACGGCGGGGTTTTCGACGTCGCTGCCGCAACGACGCTGACGCTTGCCGGGGTTGTCCGCGAGCAGACCGCGCCGGCCGTGCTGACCAAGGCTGGCGATGGCACGCTGGTGCTGAGCGCCGACAACACCTATAGCGGCGGCAGCACGGTGAGCGCAGGCATCCTGCAACTTGGCGCGGGGGGCACTACCGGCTCGATCCGCGGCAATGTGACGGTGATCGACAATACTGCAAGCGGTGCCGGCGTGAAGGGGACACTGGCCTTCAACCGCTCCGATGTGGTGAATTTCGGGGGCGTGGTGTCGGGGACCGGCGCGCTCAGCCAGGTTGGCAGCGGCACCACGATTCTCACCGGCAACAGCACCTATAGCGGCGGCACCACGATTCAAAACGGAACCCTGCAGCTCGGCAATGGCGGCACTTCGGGCTCGATCACCGGCGACGTCGTCAACAATTCCGTGCTGGCCTTCAGGCGCTCGGATACCGTGACTTTCGGCGGCACCATCTCCGGCACGGGCGACCTCGTGCAGACCGGAAGCGGGACCACGATCCTGACTGCCGACAACACCTATGGCGGCGATACCACGATCAGCGCCGGCACGCTGCAGCTGGGCAATGGCGGCACCACAGGGTCCATCCTCTCCAGCTCCACCAGCAGGGTCGGCGACAACGGCACGCTGGCCATCAACCGCTCGGATACATATACCTTCGCCAGCGTGGTTGCCGGCACCGGCGGGCTCAGGCAGATGGGCAGCGGCACCACGATCCTGACCGCGGACAGCACCTATAGCGGCGGCACCACGATCGCGGCTGGCGAATTGCGCATTGGCGACGGCGGCACAACGGGTTCGATCCAGGGCGATGTCGTCAATCAGGGCCTGCTGTCCTTCAACCGTTCCGACGACATCACTTTCTCCGGCCAGGTGACCGGTGCCGGCGGATTGACGCAGATGGGCAGCGGCACCACGATTCTCACCGGCAACAGCACCTATAGCGGCGGTACCACGATCTCGGCCGGCACGCTGCAGCTGGGCGACGGCACCACCCTGGGCAGTGTCGTCGGCGATATCGCCAACAATGCCACACTGTCCTTCCACCACTCCGATCTGCTGGTGATGATGGGGACGATTTCCGGATCGGGCGCCGTGGTCCAGGACGGCAGCGGCAATACCGTTCTCTACGGCGACAATTCCTATTCCGGCGCCACCACGGTTCTGGGCGGCGGGCTCTACATCAACGGCATCCAGAGCGGCACCGGCACCACCACCGTCAGTGCCGGCGCCACGCTGGGCGGCGGCGGCACCATTGGCGGCAATGTCACGGTTGCCGACGATGCCACGCTGTCACCGGGCAATGTCGGGGCGGCGTCCGGCACCCTGACCATCAACGGCAACCTTGTCCTCAACAGCACCTCGATCCTGTCCTATAATTTCGGCGAGGCCAATGTCCCGGGCGGAGCGTTCAACGACCTCACCGTGGTCAAGGGCAATGTCAGCCTCAATGGCAGCATTGAGGTCACCGAGTCGGAAGGTGGTGCCTTTGAGCCGGGGATCTATCGCGTCATCAATTATGGCGGCACCCTGGGTGGAACGACGCTGGCACTCGGGCAGAACGCGGCCGGTCTCGGTCTGGTGGTGCAGACCTCGGTCCCCAACGAGATCAACCTCGTCAACACCAACGGGCTGGCGGTGAATTTCTGGGACCTGACACCGAACGATAACCAGATCACCGGCGCCGGCGTGGCGCGGGCCAATGGCGTCTGGCAGTTGCCGGCGCCGGATGACCCCAGCCCCCCCAAAAACTGGGTGGATGCCACCGGCGTCTATAACAGCGCCTACGAGAACGGCAACTTCGTCATCTTCATGGCGACACCGGGTTCGGTGACCGTGGACAACACCAACGGTCAGGTCCAGACCAGCGGCATGCAGTTCGCCTCCGACGGCTATGTGGTCACCGGTGATCCCCTGCAGCTGCTGCCGAGTGACACCAGCGGCGGCAACGCAAGTGTCATCCGGGTCGGCGACGGATCGTCCGATGGCGCTGCCATGACCGCCACCATCGATGCTTCACTGACCGGCAGCGCCCAGCTGGTGAAAACCGATCTCGGCACCCTGGTGCTCCATGGCGACAACTCCTATAGCGGCGGCACCGCAATCAATGGCGGCACCCTGGAGGTAGGGAAGGATGCCAGTCTCGGTGCCGCAGGAACCAATGTCGACCTCAGCGACGGCACGCTGCATGTGACGTCGAGCTTCGATATGGCCCGCGATTCAGTGCTCGGTGCCATGGGGGGCACGATCGAGACCGATAGCGGCGTCGTGCTCAAGGATACCGGCACCATTTCGGGGGAGGGCGGCCTGACCAAGACGGGGGAGGGCATCCTGGGCCTCTCCGGCAATAACAGCTACTCGGGCGGCACAATGCTCAATGAGGGAGGGATCCTGGTCGGCAACGCCAATGCGCTCGGCACCGGCCCCCTGACCATGGCCGATCACACGGTGCTCGACTTTGCCGGCAGTACCACCATCGCCAATGACATCGGCCTCACGGGTACCGGCGTCATCAATGTCGATGACGCTCTCAGCGCGACACTCTCTGGAATCGTCGGCGATGGCAATGGTACCGGCGTCCTGCAAAAGACCGGCGGCGGCACTCTGGTGCTGGACGGCAACAACACCTATAGCGGCGGCACCGAGATCAGCGGCGGCACAGTGCAGGTCGGCCAGGACGCCAATCTCGGCGCCGGTGGCGGCGGAATTGCTTTCGATGGCGGCACACTCCATGTCACCGCTGGTTTTGCCATGGATCGCGACCTGGTTCTGAATGAAGGTGGCGGCACCATTGCCACCGATGCCGGAGTGGCTCTGCTTCATGACGGTGCCATCAGCGGGGACGGCGGCCTGACCAAGACCGGTTCCGGCACCCTTGCCCTGTTCGGACCGGCCGACTATCTCGGGCCCACCGAAATCAGCCAGGGCACGCTGGCGGCGGGAGCTGCCAATGTGCTGAGCCCGAATTCGGCGGTGAACGTGGCCGCGCAGGGCGTGCTGGATCTCAGTGGTCACAGCCAGACCGTGGCGGAACTCAATAACAGCGGCGTCGTCAGCCTGGGCACGCACAGCGCGCCGGGAGCGGTGCTGACGGTCTCGGGTGACTATGCCGGCAGTGGCGGCACCCTGATCTTCAACACCCATCTCGGAGCCGACGATTCCCCGACCGACCACCTGGTGGTGGCGGGCGACGCCACGGGAAGGAGCCATGTCCAGGTGGTACAGGCCGGCGGCCTTGGTGCGATGACGGTCGGCAACGGCATTGAGCTGATCACGGTCAACGGCGTCTCGGCTGCCGATGCCTTCGCACTGCAGGGGCGCGTCGGTGCCGGTGCCTTCGAATATATGCTGTTCAGGGGCGGCACCGGGGCCGATGCGGACAACCAGAACTGGTATCTGCGTTCCGATCTGGCCTGCACCGCGAAATCGGCCGCATGCAGTGGCGTCAATGGGGCTGCGGTGCCGATCTATCGTCCCGAGGTGGTGGTTGACAGCGCCATTGCGGGGCTCGCCAGCCGTTTCGGACTCGGCATGCTCGGTACCTGGCATGAACGTACTGGCGGCGAGTTCGCCACCAACTATGCAAGGGTGGAGGGCGACAACAAGGCGGCCTGGGCGCGCCTGTTCGGCGAGAGCGGCAGTGTCGGGGGAGGCTCGGGCGGCGACGCCTTTGATCGCGCTGCCGAATTCGATCGCCACGGGCCATCCTACAGTTTCGGCTTTGCCGGGATCCAGGCCGGCATGGACCTGCTCCAGCGCAACAACCGCGATGGTTCCCGCGATATCGCCGGCTTTCTGCTTGGAGCCGGCACCGCGACAGCCGACGTCAACGCCGAGATTGATTTTGGCCGTGGCTCAAGAGCCGGATCGCTGACCATGGATGGCTATTCCTTCGGAGGCTATTACACCCATATCGGCCGCAGCGGCTGGTATGTCGATGCGGTGGCCCAGGGCACGCGCTATGACCGCATCCGCGCCACCTCCAATATCGACGAGGCCCAGACGCTGGCGACCGCAGGCTGGGGCTTCATCGCCTCGGTGGAGGCGGGCTACCCGATCCTGCTGGCGCAGGGTTTCCGGCTTGAGCCGCAGGCGCAACTCGTCACCCAGCATCTCGGCTTCAACAATGGCAGTGACGCCTTCGGCCGGATCGCTTTCAGTGACAGCGATGCCTTCTATGGCCGCATCGGTGCTCGCCTGGCGAAGGATTTCAGGCTTGACGACGGACGCCGGATCACCGCCTGGGTGCGGGCCAGTCTGTGGAGTTCCTTCAGTGCCCAGGCGAAAACCACCTTCTCCAGTCTTGACGGTTCCAATCCAACTCCGATCGGCTCCGATCTGGGCGGCAACTGGACCCAGCTTGACCTCGGCCTGCAGGCACAGCTGAGGCGCAACGTCGCCATCTTCGCCAATGCCAGCACCAGCATTTCGCTGACCCAGGGTCAGAGCTATGGCGGTCGTGGCGGTGTGAGGGTGTCGTGGTAGTCGGTGGCATCATTGGATTTGTGTGTGCCAGATCGTTCTGTCGATTCTGGCCGGGTATTGGCGGTATGCCCACATGACGTCGACCCGCTTCGACGGGGTCAATGCGGGGCTCCTCGGAACTCGGAATGAAGAGGATGGTGAGCGAGGATGCCGCCACGCGGGCTCTCGGCAGGATGGGCGGGGCCGAGGGGCGCTGCCCATGGGTGCTGGATTGTATACAATATACAATTCGCGGAATCGGGTGTGGAATCAATGCCCCGACTACGGATTGTATATTGTATACATTTTGCGGCGCGCATTTTGACGGCTGACCTTGCGCCTGACTCCTGATAACTTCCCCGTTATATTTGAGCGGGGAGACTTGTTATGGGTATTTCCATCGACGGCCGCAATTACGCCGACCGCACCGCGTCAGCCCCAGCAGATTCCGACGATCAGAGCGCGCGGAATTTCCGGGCTGAGCTGGAAAAACAAACTTCCGGCAAGGCACAATATGCCGCCGCCCAGGAATTCGCGAGGGATGCTCACGAGAAATATAACCAGGGCCATGGCGGCGGCAGCACGATCGGCAGCTGGTGGTACAATGATCGCGATTATCTCTCGCCGGCCCAGCAAAAGCTCTTTGACCAGGCGCAACACCTGAGCGATGTCGAGCGCGCCGGGGATGTGTCGGGCGCTGCCGTTGCGGGCAGATCGGCACTCGACACTGCATCAATGGGTCTGACTGAGTTGGCGCATGACGCCACCACTTTTGAAATGGGCGATCAGTCCTGGGCGAACAATGCCAGGGAAAACAGGGAGAACCGCGAGGCTGCGGAGCGGCTGCATCCGTGGGCGTCACGCGCCGGAACGGCAGCTGGTGTCGCTGCCTGGCTTGCGGTCGGTTGGGAGAGCGGAGCGGCCAAGGCAGCGGTCAGCGGCGGAGGCGCTGCGCTTCGTGCCGCTGGTGCTGGCGCGGCAATGGGGGCGGTCAATGGGGCGACCCATAGTGATGGCTCTGTTGGGGAAGCCGCGGCCGGTGCGGGAATCGGTGTTGTTGTGGGCGCGGCGACGGGCGGAATCGGAGCCAAGGCTACCGAGATCGCGGCACCCTATGTCTCAAAACTGGCTTCCACCCTTGCCTCCGCGGAATTGCGCGGTGGCTTGCATCCCCTCGAACAGAAGGCACTTGCCAATATCTCCGGCGGGTCGGCGAATTGGGAGGCCGAGGCAGAAGCCGCGACGACCGCAGCCAGCCGGGGGAAAGGTGCCGGACAGGGTGGCGTGAATGGCGGCAGTGGTGAGGCCGCCGGATCGGGAGGGCAAGCGACTGCACACGGTCCTGAGCCAACTGTCCCGCCCAGCCAGCCGGCCAACCCTGGTGGAACGAGGGCAGAGTTTCCTGTCGCAGCCGTTAACGAGCCAGCCGCCACAGCCAGCGGTAACGCCGGGAGACCAGCCGCTGGCCCGGGCGCAGCCAGGTCGCGGACCGAAGCCGATGTAGTCAACGGTGATGCTTTGGCGCCCTCCGGGCAGCAGCTTGCCAACACAGGCGGGAACGCGGTAGGCAACAATGACACCGCCCGAGCCGGGGGTGTTACCGGCGGGAGGGCACCCGCTGGCAATGCGGCCAGCCCTGGTGGCGCGAACGTATCTGGCCCACACGCCTCGGCTCCGACACAGGCGGCAGCAACAGCTGCAACAAGAAGGCTGACGACCAAAGAGATTGGCGATCTGGCTGAAACCCAGGCGGAACGCGATTTGATGGCGCAAGGCTATAGTACCATTTATAAGGTCCAGAATAAGTCTGGAAACGGCGTTGATCTGGTCGGTGTAAATGCCAATGGTGGGACGAAAACGGTCGAGGTCAAGGCTAACGGCGCTGGCCTGAATCGCGATCAGGCGAATATGGGGGGGCGCAGGTACGCAGAGAGTAGACTGAGGGATGCCGCTAACCGTACGGGGCGGTACAAGACTCTTACAAGGACCCAAAGGAAGGACGCGCGAAAGGCGCGTGTCGCCATCCGAAATGACTCCAACCCGAAGTATGAGGTTTGGAAATATGATGTAGACCAAAATGGCAATGTTACCCGTCACCGGGTTGGAAATTGGGATTACGCCCCTGGGAAGAAGCCCGCCCGCTTGAGCTTTGGCCAGCCTCCTCAAAACAATGTTGGGGTGGGTCAGCCGCAGGTCAGGCCGCCTGCAACTGGGCCGCCTGCGCCAGCCACTCCACCCGTTCAGCCTTCGCCATGAGACATAGCAGATAATTTTTGGGTAGTGCAATGACGACAATTCGCAAATTACGAAAGACGACCGAGGCACTGCTGCGTGAGCGGGTCGAAGAGAACGTGGAGGACCTTTACGATGAGCCGATGGGTACTTTAGCCAAATGGATGGCCAATGATCCGGATTTCATGAAGATACCAAACGTTCGATTTAGTCTATTCTCACAATCCGATTGGATCTATAGGAGCTCACTTGAGAAATATGTGGCGGATTGTCTGTACGGATCTCTGGATTTGACCTGGCTCCAGCTGGCACAACAGAGCCAGTCGATTGAGTTTATCTGCGCCGCCACGATTCGAGCAAACAACCGGCAGCATCGTTCGGCCTTTGTTTCGCTGGAGCGTTTCGCTGAGCTTCTGGCGCGATCCGTGGTTCTGGGTTGGCGTGAGGACGCCGAGCTTTTCGCGCGAGTTGGCTTCAATGACGTCGAGGGAGCTTTGGACGCCGGGATCGGTGTTATGTGCCCCATGCCGTGGTTTGTCGTTGAATTGTTCAAGGACTGGCTGGGCGCATCGAAGGTTGATTTGATGACGCCGTTCAGGACCGATTTTTTTGAAAATCTGGGGCCTTGGCGTGAGTTGCTGGCGAACTGGCGTGAAACCGATCTCGAGAAGTTTGAAAAGATCATGTTCCGGGCCGCCGATGTCCATGTCGCGCAATCACGCGAAGCGGAAGAAGATGACGATGACGAGACCATGCACTTTGATGTCGAAGAAACGGCATACTGGATGTGGCCGATCACGTTGCTGGCGGTCTTGCGGTTGCGGGAGTGGGAAGGGCTGAAAAATCCTGCCATGACGCACCCGTTGTTCAGGGAAAGCCCGCTTGGGCAGTTACAGGAACCACTGGAGCGCCAACCAAATGACTTGCTGACAGCTGCGCAAGAGCGCTTCGGTCGTGAAAATCCCGGGATGTTCTCGCTGGCTGATTTGCCCAGGCTGCGGGCGGCCCAAGGCAGCCGGTTGTAGAGTTCCAGGTGCCAGACACCATGGCGGCGCGAGCTGGCACCCTCGGTGTCGCGGATGGAATCGATGTGGTCCGCTGCGCCAAAGCCGTCCTATCGGGCCTGTCGGGAACGATTGAAGCACTGCAGCGCGAACGCGGCACAGGCTTGGGGGAAACGGTGGTCGGTGGCCGGACGCTTCGTCGAGGAAGCCGTCCCTGAGGCGGGCGGCGCGCCGCGAGGTCCGCTCAGCGTAGCGGCAGTTGCTGGCGCGGTCGGTGCCGGCGGGGGGCGGAGCAAGACAATACACCGCGCCGCTGAAACTGACGAACTGCCAGTCGGCGCCGGCCGTGTTCATTTGTTCATTTCGCGCCGGAAGGCATTGATATCGTCGGTGCCCGCCTGGCGAAGGATTTCATACTTGACGCCGGACGCCGGATCACCGCCGGGGAGTGCTTTCGCCTCTTGCGAAGGGGGCACCGTGGCAAAGGGACGGTGGCTGCGGCGATTTGGTGCGGTGTGGGCGCGATTGCGACGTCCGGCGTCGCTTTGCAAGCCCGCCATTGACGCCGTCTCGCGGTGAATGGCGGGGAAAGCGGGAGGTCTCAGTGGCCGAACACTTCGTCGAAGAAACTGTCCATCAGTCGGATGGCGCGGCGCGAGGTGCGCTCATCATAGCGGCAGTTGCTGGCGGGGTCGGTACCGGCGGCGGGCAGGGCAAAACAATGCACCGCGCCGCTGAAATTGACGAACTGCCAGTCGGCGCCGGCAACGTTCATTTCGCGCTGGAAGGCACCGATATCGTCGGCGCTCACGGCCTTGTCGTCGGCCCCGTTGAGGATCAGCAGCGGGGTTCGCGCCGAGCCCGGGGCGGCGCGGGTGTTGGCGGAAAGATCGCCGTGCAGCGTCACCACACCGGCAAGCTGGTCGCCGCCGCGGGCGAGTTCGAGCACCGTGGTGCCGCCGAGGCAGAAGCCGAAGGCTCCGATCCTGGCGGGGTCAAGGGGAGCGTGTCCGGCCTGGGCCCGGAGTGCGGCGACGGCGCTGCGGACCCGGGCGCGCAAGGCGGCACGGTCGCCGGAGCGCAGCTCTCCGGCGAGCTTTGCAGCCTCGGTCTTATCTTTCGGTTGTGCCCCCTTGCCGTAATAATCCGCAAGCAGGATGACATAGCGCGTGCCGGCAAGCTCCTTTGCCCGCTCCAGGGCCGCAGGCGTTACACCGAGCCAGTCGGGCGCCATTACCAGACCGGGGCGAAGGTGCGGATCGGCATCATCATAGACCACATAGCCACTGAAGGTCTGGCCCTCGACCTGCCATTCCGCAGGCTCGGCGCGCGGTGCGGCCACGGCAGAGGACGGCATGGCTGCGGAGAAAATCGCACCGGACAGCACGGCGAGCGAAAAAGTGAGGGCGGCAACAGCGTGGGGCAGGCGGAAGCTGGAGAGCATGGAGGATTCCTCTGAACGGGGAGATGGCTGCACAACCTAGCAGCCTGTCGAGCCTGATGTTGGAAATTCAGCAGCCAGGCGGATTTCTCGGCAACGCCCGGGCGATTTTCCCTGTGATCGTTCTTTTCGGCGGGTGCCGAAGCTGTTTTACGGGACGGCATCTCAGGGCTCGACGATGGCCATTCCAGGGCAGCCGAGTTGGCCGTTTCGCGGCATCGTGGAGGCTTGCAGGTTCCAGGAGTGGCTCTGCTGTCGCGGCGACGCCCACAATTCCTGCGCCACGTCACAGCTCGGGGTGAAGTCCGCGGCGCCAGGAACTCGCCTGTGCCAGGCACAGTTCCAGGCCGGCACGCTCATTCCACAGGCGGCAGGGGAATTTAACGCCTCGCCGCGTGCCGGGCATGCCGGGAGTGGAAAATGCCGGGAGTGGCGATGACGGCGGGTTACGGCGGAACTGCTTTCTGTCAAGGAACGCAGTGTTCCGCTGTCAGCCTGATCGGGATCCTCAGCTCCTTCGTCGAACGCGAAAGACAGCGTGATCGAAAGCCCCGGTGCTGGCGCAAATCCTGACATTGCCGGACATTTCCGCACCGGGTCTTGACCTTGGCCGAAACCTGCGGTTGACTGCTGAAATGTCTGGCGATTTCAACGCTGCACAGATCCATGTCGGGCTGAACCGGATCATGCCTGAGATCTGGCGGCGACTGATTGTGCCCTCGGACTGGAACCTCGACCAGCTCCATCTCGTCATCCAGGCTGCTTTCGGCTGGTGGCATTATCATCTTCATGAGTTCCGTATCGGCGGTTTGCGCTATGGGGATGTCGAGGCGCTGACGGAGGATGCGTCCGACGATGACCCTCGCGTTTTCGAATCCAGAGACGTCCGCCTTTGTGATTTCGAGTGGAACACGGCCTTCACCTACGTTTACGATTTCGGTGATTGCTGGCGCCATTCGGTGATGATCGAGGAGTTTCTCGCGCTTGATGTCGCCCCGCTTCGTGCCAGTTGCATCGGTGGAGCGCGAGCCCGCCCACCGGAAGATGTCGGTGGTGTCAGCGGCTATGACGCATTTCTGGAAATCATCGCAGACGAGGATCATCCGGAATATGCCGAAACCCTGGAATGGTGTGGCGGGTATTTTGATCCGGACTGGTTCGATCTGGCGCAGGTCAACAGGGACGTCTCGGCGGCACTGAATCCGAAAGCCAGGCGCCGCCTGTTCCAGCCGAAGCCGAAACGGTCAAAGCGCGGCAGGTCCGGCGTTTGAAAGCTCGGCGCTGTCTCCGGGGTGGTTTGCGGAACCCTCTGCTCCGGCGGCGGAGAGGATCGAAGCGCTGCTGTCATGGACTGCACCCGGTTCGGCCCGCGAGGCGGGAGGGCGCACAAGCGTTCCCGTTATACCCGCCAACAGTAATTCTGTCTCCATTTGGTATTGTCGGCCCCGCCTGAGCCGGTTCATCCTGCGCCCCCTCTTTTGCGTCATCGCAGCTCACCACGCCCGGGCTTGGGGTCCAGCGCCGGTACGAACGCTTCGGTAGTCTGACGGAGTCAATCCCGCCGTTGCGCGTTCTCCGAATCTGTGCCGCAGGTCTGATTGCGACCCGGTGGCTTCCTTCCTGCATCGCCCGGGACAGGAAAAGAGCGCGGGAGCGATGGAGTCTCAATGACGGAAGCTGCCGATGCGGCACGCAATGCCGAAAAGCCGGCGAAATCGCTGGTGGCAGGGACAGCAACCCGCAGCATGGCAAGGCCGAAAAAGGGCGGCATTGGTGGTGCGTATCGTGGACCGACTGTCGCCGGTGACGAGGTCCAGGAGCAGCCGGGGAGAGCGCGGGCCGGAAAGCTGTCCGGGTCCGGGTCGGCGGCGTGATACACCGAACAAAGATTGGCGGAGCCGAAGGCGACAGGGCGCCGATCACGTAGCAGTGAAGAGGGAGGGGAACTCGGGTTGGCGGGCGTCTCGCCAAACCGGACGCAAATACGGGTGAAAGCAGGTTCCGCGCGGGGCCGGCGGTCCGCGCGTCACGATGTCGAGGCTGGTGGCGCCCCCGCCCTCGCCTGTGGATCGACTGTCGATATTCTGATAGGCAACCCCGGTTGCCCGTGAAAGCCCTCTCGTTGATGTCAAAAATACTGTCGTGCGGATAGAATTGGTCGCCACCACCCGTCGATTCCCCCCTGGTCTGGTTCTGGCATTCGTCCTCCCGGCACTCGCCGGCCTGTTTCTGTTCGCTGGCCTGGGCGGTTACGCCGTGGCGGCGCAGGATGCCGGAGGAAAGGCGCGCGAGGCGGCGCAGCAATTCAACGTCCAGATGGAGCTGCGGAATACCTCCGACCTTCCGGAAAGACCGTGGGCGGGCGGCGCATTCGTGCTCTATGGCCTGCTCGCGGGTGCCGTGGTTGTCATCCTGTGGACGCTGCGGCACAGTATCGGGCAGATGTTTGATCGTCCGGTTGCGCTGAAAAGCGAAGACGAGGCTGTCATTCCATCGATCTCGGTGGAGCGGCTTGAGGGTGCGCAGCTGGAGGCCGATGAGCTGGCGCATCAGGGGCGTTTTGTCGAAGCGATGCATATGCTGCTTCTGAGTGCGTTTACGGAGTTGCGCAGGTCGTTCGCCCTGCGCTTTGCCGAGTCGCTGACCAGCCGGGAACTCCTCAGCCTGCTGCCGCTTCCCGCCGTGACGCTTGCGGCGCTCTCCGACATTGTGACACGGGTCGAACTGGCCTGGTTCGGTCAATACAGCGTCCTTGCCGGCGACTATCTGGCGTGTCGTAAAAGTTTCGACGTCCTCACCGCAACCGCTCGCGGGCACGCACGGGGACGGGCGGATGCCTGATCAGACGCTGTTTTCGCGAAGCACGGTGGTTGTCCTGGTGGCCTGCGCGGCCCTGGCGATGGGGCTGTCGTCGCTCCTGCATCGGGCGGAGATACCATGCGCGCGGGTGCTGGAGCGACGGAGTCAGGGACAACCGCGGCAATGCGACAGGCGGTGACGCAAGGGCGGCGACGGTGCCGCAGTTGTGGTGCAGACCGTGGTCCGGTCGCCTGGAACGAGTTCGACAAATCCACGGGGGTCGAGCAGAAGCTGGCCGCGTGCGGACCAGACCGTGGCCGCGTGCGGACCAGACCGTGGCCGCGTGCGGACCAGACCGTGGCCGCGTGCGGACCAGACCGTGGCCGCGTGCGGACCAGACCATGGCCGCGTGCGGACCAGAAGCCGCCCTTGTGCGGGACCAGAAGCTGGCCGGCTGGGGACCGGAACCCAGCAGGCGGGGAGAGGCCGGGAGCCCGGCTCGCGGAGCCGGAAGGCGACGGGACACGGATCACGTTGCAGTGAACGGGGGGTCGGGGAAGCCGGACTGGAACCTGTTCCGGGACGCGCATCGCCAAAAGGGGCGCAAATATGCCGGTGATCGGGCTTCGCGTGCCTGGGCTTGCGGCACCGCATCACGTGGCGGAGCTGATGGCCGCGGGCGCGGGCTTGTGGACCGGCTGTGGATATTCTGATAGGCAGCCCGGGTTGCCCGTGAGAGTCCTCCCGTTGATGTCAAAAATGCTGTCGTGCGGATAGAATTGGCCACCACCCGTCGATTCCCCCCAGGTCTGGTTCTGGCATTCGTCCTCCCGGCACTCGCCGGCCTGTTTCTGTTCGCTGGCCTGGGCGGCCAGGCTGGCGCGGCTCAGGATGCCGGAGGAAAGGCGCGTGCGGCGGCGCAGCAATTCAATGTCCAGACGGAGCTGCCGAAGACGGAGACCTTCGACAAGGAGGATCCGGCAACAAAGAGGGAAACATCGTCGGGATCGGGGCTGGCGGGTGGAGAGTTCGTTCTCTATGGCCTGCTCCTTGGCGCCGTGGTTCTGATCCTGTGGACGCTGCGGGACAGTATCGGGCAGATGTTTGTGCGCCCGGTGGCACTGCAGAGCGAGGAAGAGGTTGTGCTTCCGCCAATCTCGGTGGAGCGGCTTGAGGGTGCGCAGCTGGAGGCCGACGACCTGGCGCATCAGGGGCGCTTTGTCGAAGCGATGCATATGCTGCTTCTGAGTGCGTTTACGGAGTTGCGCAGGTCGTTCGCCCTGCGCTTTGCCGAGTCGCTGACCAGCCGGGAACTCCTCAAGCTGCTGCCGCTTCCCGCCGTGACGCTTGCGGCGCTCTCCGACATTGTCACCCGGGTCGAACTGGCCTGGTTCGGGCAATACAGCGTCCTTGCCGGCGATTATCTGGCATGCCGCAAAAGTTTCGACGTCCTGACCGCAACCGCTCGCGGGCAAGCGCGGGGACCGGCGGATGGCTGATCAGACGCTGTTTTCGCGAACCACGCTGATCGTCCTGGTGGCCTGCGCCAGTCTGGCGCTGGGCCTGTCGATCTGGTTCCAGATGCAGCGCCGCGAAGAGACCATGACCACCGTCGGGCCCAGTACTTTTTCGCGCTCGGCGCTCGGCCATCTCACCTTCTACGAAACCCTGCGCCGGCTCGACTGGTCGGTGGCGCGCAGTGCCCGGGATGTCGCCGATGGACCGGGAGCAGGCGGGGTGCTGGTCATCGCCGAGCCCGATCTTGACCTCCTGCGCCGCAAGCTCGGCAGGAACTGCGCCAGCGGCAAACGCGATTGCGGCAGGATCGATGTGCCGGCAACGGTGCTGCTGGTGCTGCCCAAGCAGTTCGGCTACGCCGACTGGAACAGACCGGGGTGGGTCCGCAAGGTGCGCCCGATTGAGCTTTCCGACAGCGCCCGGGTGCTCAACTTCTTCACCTCGGGCGCAACGCTGCTGCGCGGATCGCTTCCGGCCAGATGGACTACGTCCACTCTCGGTGTCGAGCCCGAAATCACCCGGGATCTGCAGCTGATCCGCAAACCCGTGAACGCCGGGACGCCACGACGGGAGACCATCACCCCGATCATTGCCAGTGACGAAGGAATCCTGCTCGGCGAGATTCGGGATGGCTGGCGCCGTATCCTGGTGTTGAGCGATCCCGATCCGATCGAAAATCACGGTATCACCCGCGGCGACAACGCCCGCTTCGCGGTGGCGCTTGCAGAGCGGCTGCGCCGGGGCGATGGCCGGCTGGTGTTCGACGAAACCGTCCATGATTTCCGCTATGCCCGGTCCGGCAGCCCGAAGCAGAAGGACGCCCCGGCGCGTGCCGGCGACAGCCCGCTGTCGGTGCTGGCGCAGTTTCCGTTCTCGCTCCTGGCAGCGCAGTGTGCGGCGACCATGGCCCTGCTGCTATGGGCGACGATGGCCCGTTTCGGGCCTGCCGAAAAGCCCGGCGCTGCGGCGATCCATTACGGGAAAACCCGGCTGATCGAAAATACCGCCGCCCTGCTCGGAGCTGCCGGGCATCAGGCCTCGACGCTGCGGCGTTATCTGCAGATGGTTCAGCGCGAAACCGCCCGCGCCCTGCATGCGCCGGGAGGCATCGACGAGGCCGCCCAGGTGGCGTGGCTCGATCAGATCGGCAAGGTCCGCGGCGTGCGCCTGAGCCTCAGCGGGATCATCGCCCAGCACGTCCGTCGCGGTGCCTCGAGCGCGCCTGAGGCGGCGCTCTTTGTCACCGCCAATGCAATTCATAGTTGGAGTAAGGAGATCCTGAATGGACCTGCGCGAGGCAAAGCAGATCGCTGATGGCGTGGTCGGTGAGGTGGCCAAGGCCGTCGTCGGTCAGAGCGATGCAATCGAATTGATGCTCGCCAGCCTGTTCTGCGGCGGCCACGTGCTGCTTGAGGGCGTGCCGGGCTCGGGCAAGACCCTGATCGCGCAGGCCTTCGCCGCGACGCTCGCGCTCAAGTTCGGGCGCATCCAGTTCACTCCCGACATGATGCCGGGCGATGTGCTCGGCACCAATCTGTTCAATTTCCAGACCAACACCTTCACGCTGACGCCGGGACCGATCTTCACCCAGGTGCTGCTCGCCGACGAGATCAACCGCACCCCGCCCAAGACCCAGGCCGCGCTGCTGCAGGCCATGAACGAACGCACCGTGACCATTGACACCAGGACCTATGATCTCGGTGCCGATTTCATGGTGGTGGCGACGCAGAATCCGATCGAGCAGCAGGGCACCTATCCGCTGCCCGAGGCCCAGCTCGATCGCTTCCTGTTCAAGATCGCGATCGGCTATCCGAGCCGCGAGGAGGAACGCGACATCGTGGCGCGCCATGGCCGGCGTCCGACCATGCCGCGGATCGAGGATTACGGTCTGGTTCCCGTGGTTGACATGAACGGGCTGGCGGCACTGCGGGTGCTGACATCCTCGATCCGGCTCTCGGATGCGGTGATCGACTATATCGTGGAGCTGGTGCGGGCCACCCGCGAACATCCCGCGATCGAGTCCGGGGCCTCGACCCGCGCCGCCAATATGCTGGCGGCCGCGGTGCGGGCGCATGCGGTGCTCCAGGGACGCGAATTCGCCCTGCCCGACGACGTGAAGAAGCTGGCTCTGCCCGTCATCCGCCATCGCATCGTGCTGTCGCCCAACGCCGAGATCGATGGCCAGACCAGCGATGCGGTGCTGCGCGAAATTCTCGAGCAGACGGCGGCACCGCGATGATCCGTCCGGCAATACGCGGGGTGGCGCTGTTTGCGGCGGTGATTCCGCTTACCCTGCTGGTGCTGGCCTTCGATCCCTCGTGGTGGGGATTGACGCTGGACGCGGGCGCGCTGGCGCTGGCGGCGCTCTTTGCCGATGCGCTTCTGATCCTTCCCGTGCACCGGCTGGCGGTTGCCGTTGCCACACCCTCACGGCTTCCGGTGGGCGAGCAGGGAGAGGTGCGGGTCCGTCTCACATCCCCGGAGGTGCGGCGGCGGCTTTGCGTCGATGTCCTGCTGGAGATCGGCGCCGAGGGCGGCAGCGCAGCGCCGCTGACGCCGCTGATCCTGACGGACGGTGCGGCTGAAGCGGGACTCGCGATCTCCTCGAACCGTCGCGGCGTGCTGCGGATCGATGCGCTGTGGCTGCGCTGGCGCGGTCCCTTCGGTCTGGTCGAGCGCTGTCGCCGCGAGGTGCTTGATCGCGAAGTCGATATCGTCCCTGTGGTCCGGGGCATCCGCAGTGCCGCGCTCGAACTCACCAGCCGCCAGGCGATGTTCGGTGCCAAGGTGCAGCGTCAGAAAGGCGAGGGCGCGGAGTTCGAGGGTCTGCGCGACCACACCCCGGGGCTCGACAACCGCTTCATCGACTGGAAGCGCTCGGCGCGCCATCGCAAACTCCTGTCCCGGGAGTTCCGCATCGAGCGCAACCACCAGGTGGTGCTGGCCTTCGATACCGGACACCTGATGGTGGAGCCGATCAACGGCCTCGCCCGCCTTGATCACGCCATTGAGGCCGGGCTGCTGCTCGGCTGGGTGTCGCTGCGCAGCGGCGACCTGGTCGGCAGCTATGGCTTCGATGCCCTGGTGCGCCACTATCAGCAGCCCGGCCGCGGCGTCGACTATCTCGCCCGCATCCAGCGCGGCACCTCGCGGCTCGACTACCGCAACGAGGAGACCAATTTCACGCTGGGGCTGGCGGAACTCAATCTGCGCCTCAAGCGCCGCGCCCTGGTGATCCTGTTCACCGAATTCGTGGATACGATTTCGGCCGAACTGCTGATTGAAAGTCTGCAGCGGATGGCAAATCATCACCTGGTGATTTTCGTCACCCTCAGGGACCCGATGCTCGGCCGCCTCATCGGTGCGGCGCCGACCAGTTTCGACCGTGTCGCCCAGGCCGTGGTGGCCCAGGATTTCCAGCGCGAGCGCGCTGTGGTGCTGGAGCGCATCGCCCGGCTCGGAGTTCACTGTCTCGACGTGCCGGTGCGTGGACTGTCGATGGCGCTGATCAACCGCTATTTCGATATCAAGCAGAGGGGGCTGATGTGATGCCCGCGCGACAGGCCGCAACGGTGCCGCTCCGTGAGGAGTTCCGGGAGATCGAGGATGTGGGCGCGCGTCAGGGCAGCCGGCCGGCGCTGGTGCTGCGCAGCGCCGAGTTTCGCCGCCAGCGCGAGAAGGGCTGGCAGGAACTCGAGGAGATGGTGACGGTTGCCGAAAAAGGCGGCATCGGCCGGCTTTCGACCACGGAGCTGGCGCGGCTGCCGCTGCTCTATCGCGGTGCGCTGTCGTCGCTGTCGGTGGCCCGCGCCATTGCGCTTGATCTCAATCTGCTGCGCTATCTCGAAAACCTGGCGCTGCGCGGCTATCTTGCGGTCTATGGACCGCGCGTCGGGGTGCTTGAGAGTCTCGGTGCCTTCCTGCGGCAGGGTTTTCCCCGGGCGGTGCGCAACGCGCGCTGGCACATGCTGGCGGCGACGATGATGATCGTGGTCGGTGTGGTGGCCGGCTATATGCTGGTGGACGGCAACGAGGACTGGTTCGACACCCTGGCAGGGGGCATGGGGCAGGGTCGCGGCCCCTCGAGCACGGCCGCCGATCTGCGTGCGGTATTGTTCGCGCCGCCGGAGGGTTTCACCGAGTCTTTCGTGGCGTTCGGCAATTATCTGTTCAATCACAATGCCCGTATCGGCATCATGGCCTTCGGGCTTGGCCTCTTCCTGGGCCTGCCAAGCCTGTTGCTGATGGCGGAGCAGGGCCTGTTGCTGGGTGCCTTCCTGGCGCTGCACGCCCATCGCGGGCTGTTGTTCGATTTCGTGGGCTGGGTCTCGATCCATGGTGTGACCGAATTTCTGGCCATCATTCTGTGCGGCGGGGCGGGTCTCGTGATTGCCGAGAAAGTGCTGTTCCCGGGCCCGCTGTCACGCACCGACAGCCTGGCCCTTCATGCCCGGGAGGCGGCTTCGATTGCCGGCGGCGCAGTGCTGGTGTTCCTGGTCGCCGGTGTGATCGAAGGCGGACTGCGCCAGCTGGTCGGCAGCACCGAAGGCCGTCTGGCCTTTGCTGCGGTGAGCGCGGTGTTCTGGCTGACCTATTTCCTTTCGGGACGGAGAAGCGCCGATGCAGCCTGATACGGTTGAGCGGGTGACGCGGCTGTTCGGCGGTGCCTCGCGGGCGCGCCGCCGCATCACCAGTCCCGAAGGCGTGGTGCTCGATGTCGAACTTGCCGATCGCAGCGAACGGCTGATCGCCTTCCTGCTCGATCTGCTCTTTCTCGCGCTGGCCTGGTTCGCCATCCTGATCGGCCTGGTGTTTTCTCTGGGCAGCGGCGGCAGCTTCACCAGCGTCAGCACGACGATCTCTCTGCTGCTGATGTTTCTGGTCCGCATGTTCTATTTCACCCATTTCGAACTTGCCTGGCAGGGCTGCACCCCGGGAAAACGGATCTGCGGGCTCAAGGTGATCGACCGCAAAGGCGGGGCGCTGCTGCCGGGAGCGGTGGTGGCGCGCAACCTTACCCGCGAGGTCGAAACCTTCATGCCGATTTTCGCTGTGCTGCTCTCGGGCTCGCTGCTCTATGTCGCCTGGATGCTGGTGATCACGCTGCTGCCGCTGTTCAATCGCGACCGTCTGCGTGGCGGCGATCTGATCGCGGGAACCATGGTGATTGCGCTGCCGCGGCGCAAGCTCTCAGGAGAGCTGGCGGAAAGTCGCCAGGCCTATCAATTCAAGCCGCGCCAGCTGCAGATCTACGGGGCCTTTGAGCTGCAGGTTCTCGAGGAACTGCTGCGCCGGCCCCGTCTGGCCGACTCGGAACGCGCACTCGCAGATGTGGCCAGCCGGATCTGTCAGAAGATCGGCTGGACCGAGGAGCTGAGCCCTTCGCAGGTGCGCGGTTTCCTGGAGGCCTTCTATACCGCAGAGCGCGCTGAACTCGAGCGTGGCAAGCTGTTCGGACGCTTACGCGCCGACAAGAATGACGGTGTCGTGCTTCAGGAGGCCTTGCCGATCACCAGCACGTCGGTTCCCCAAAGATACAGTCCGCGTGGCGGCGGTTCGACCAGTCCGCGACAGACATAGTCCTCGATCGCCATCGAGACCCGGGTCAGTTCGGCGGCGGTCGGGTCCGCCCAGATGGCATGCGGATTACGCCGTGAATCGGCAATGGCATGAATCGCGGCGCCGACCGCGGGATGGGTGTCGCGCTTTTCACACCACTCGGGTTCGACTTCGGGAAATTTGTAACTGGCCATCTCAGTCTCCTCCGCGTCCGGTGTCGGAATGCCGGACTTTCGATTCGCTTCCTCTGTTTTAGGAGGCGGCGTTGAATCTAGCGTTAACGGCCAACCAAGCCGGATGGTGAAAAATTGGTTAAGATCGCGGGCGGCCGGCGCGGTCGCAGCGCGTCAGGCTGCGCCGCGCGCGGTGCGCGTGTAACCTCAGGGATAAAGTTCGATGATGTCGAAATGTGACTCGTAGAAGGGTTGCGGAAACTCAAGGCGGAGCCGGTTGGCGTCGGGCCGGACCAGCCAGGCGACCTGATCCTCCGACTCTGCAGTGCCGTATGCGACCGGTGGATCGTCATTGACGCTCGAGGCGCCGACATAGAGGTAGCGGCTGTCGGAGGCGCGGTAGAGCCGGCCCTGTGTGCGCTGGGAGCCGGTGGTCTTGCGGAAGGTCAGACCCCTGGCGTCAATTGCGATGCGACATCGGAAGGACTCATAGATCACGAGCGGGAGGGTGCTGCCGCCCATCTTGATGGTACGGCAACGCCAGTCGCGCACCAGGTCTTTCGCCGTGACCGGCAGCTCGCGCCCCGCCAGGGCTGCTTTCAGCCTGTTGCGTTCCGCCGGGCTGGTCGCATTGTCCATGGCCTCGGCTATCGCAGTGGCGCGATTGGCATCGAAGCCGCGCAGCCGGGCGAGGTCTCTGGCCGCCAGCTGCACGGCAAGATCGGGCGGCAGTGCCGGAGCGGCGGGTGCGGCGGTGGTCGGCGGAGCGACAGGAGGAAGGGTGTTGGCAGGCGGCGTTGCAGCAGGAAGCAGGGGCGGTGGGGTGACGGGCGGCCCGGAGGCTGCAATCGGGGTCTTCCTGAGTTCATCGATGCGGGCCGCGGCGAAGGTGGCATAGACGCTGTCGCCGAACTGGCGCAGGAAGGCTTCAAGGATTGCAATACTGCTGGTGTCCCGGATGGCGATCCAGGCCTGGGCTGCCGCGTCCTGTCCCGATCCCTGTGCCACGGGCGGCGCTCTCGCGGGCACCAGCGGCAATCTCAGCACCGCCCAGTGAGGTGAAGAGGGTTGGCTCCTGCGCCCGCCCGGTGGCCGCCAGCACCTCGTCACGGACCCGCCCCGTGGCCAAACGAATGTCCAGTCCCGGTGTTGCCAGATTGCGCAACAGCGCCGTGGTGTAAGGGCTGTTGGTTCCGTCGCCGTCCCTGGCGGTGGCTCCGGGTTTCGCCGCAAACGTGATCATGCTGTCCTGGGTCTGAACCTCGACCCGGGCGAAACCACGCCCGATCGAGCGCGTGGCACTGCGCCGCATGGCGGAGGCAAAGGGATTGTCGCGGCAGGCATCAAGAATGATCAGGCGCAGACGCCGCGCCGGTTCGATGAGCTGGCTGACGCGGTCAAGCGATACCGTCTCGTCCTCAACGTCGGTATCGCGTTCCAGCACCGCGTCAACCGGAATCAGATAATTGCTGCCGGCGACCTCAATGCCGTGTCCGGCGTAAAACACCACCGCGATATCGGCGTCGCGCACCGACTGGGAAAATTCCCGCAATGCCTTGCGCATTCCGGCGTGGTCGAGATCGGTCCTGATAGCGACAAGGTCAAAGCCGATGCGCCGGAACAATTCACCCATGGCGCCAGCGTTCCGACCGGGGTTCGGCAGCGCGGCGACCCGGCTGTAAGTGCTGTTGCCGATCACCAGGGCGACGCGTTTTCCGGCATGGGCCGGCACCAGATCGAGACAGAGGAAAAGAGAGAGGAAAACACAGAGAAAAAGTCGCCGTTTCATCATGGCGGACGCTCGAGTCGAAACCAGGCGCATTGTCCGCTCCCCGTGCAACCGGTGCAGTTCTCTGTCTACGACAGCTCGCAGCCGGGTACAAAGCCGCGGGACTGTGGATCGCAGTGGATCGGCGCGCTCGCCGCGCTCGGAGGGCAGGGTTGACTGCGCTGAGCCTGGCCGGTTTCGCGAGTCGATCCGGCTTCTTTTAACTCTTTTCCAGAGCCTGAATCAGTGGCTGTGCTGCATCGGTGCAAGCAGGGAACACAAGACCGCCGCAATCGGTCAGCGGCGGTGCGGGAGGAGAGGAGGAGCGTATGTTGCTGCCCGGCCGAGAGCTGAGCTGCGGCAAAACGGGCCGCTCTGGCTTGGGAGTGCCACAGTTGACAGGTCGGGCTATCGGATTGATCCTGCGGGGCGGTCGCGCGCCAGGCGATGGAAGGACAACTACCGAAACCGCTGCTTTGGGAGTTTGAACGGTGTCGGGCTCCTCCTGCCGGCACCGGTTGTCACAGGCTTTGGGTGCGATCCGGAGTCGGGCTCAGCGGCGCGCCACAGGTGGCCATGGAGCAGGCCTGGCAACGCTCGGCGGACCGCGGTATCTCGCCACAAAGTCAATGATATCAATATATTGGATTGATCGCAGAGGAAAACGTGAGCAATCTGCGTAAGCAGGCGTTTACCCGTCTGTCCGGGATGTCGTAACAGTACGGCCATGGATAGCCAAGGGGAGCCCCCCATGCACGTGCACACTGTTCAAAGCCGTGACTTTGCGCGGGACGTTGGCACGGCGAAGCGACTTGCGGCCACCAGCCCGGTCATTATTACCGACCGGGGTCGTCCCGCCTTCGCACTGCTCCGGATTGAAGACGACTACGAGCTTTCGGGCCAGAGCCGGGAGCGCAGTCTGCTCGACGTCATGGACGGAATTCCTGGCGGCGACTTTGAGCACGAGCCGCCGCGCATGGATGGAGAGTTCAAAGATCTGGATTTCTCCTGATGGCCCGGCGTGCACATCCTTGACAGCAACGTTATTTCCGAACTGCGCCGCGGCAAGGTCCAGCCGTCCGGGGCGGTGCGGGCCGGGCGGCAGAACATCCATTCGGCTCAATCTGTCGGCTGTGACTGTACTGGAGATGGATATTGGAACGCGCCTCATGGAGCGCAAGGATGTTGCGCAAGGCCGCATTCTTCGTGCCTGGAACACGGAAGTCGCAGTTGCATGCAAACACCGCATATTGGTCTTTTTGCGATATCACCGCGTTTGTATGCTCCCCGTTGCATGTCCGCAAACCCGAGATCCTTTCGGAATTCCATGATCGCGGCTGCGGCCTTGGAGCATGGGCTCACGCTTGTGACCCGCAACGTGAGCGACTTTGCCGGAAACAGCGGTCTCCAGTTACTCAACCCCGGGATTTCAAAGGCTGAGAATCCAGCAATCCTCATGAGGACGAGCGCGGCTCGGGGGTCTCCGGGACGGGTGTGGGCGGAGAGCTGCGTTCTGCGTGGCGGCAGGCTTTTGTCCAGCAGAGAGTTGATTGCGTGGATGCCTGTCGCCAGCTGTCGGTGCGCGAGAGACGCCCTTGCAGGCGGAGTGTGTTTCGCCGGCATTTCGCTGCCAGTGGGGAGAGGGGACAGTCTTACAGGTTTCTGGCCACAAGCTGGCGTTCCCATTCCAAGGCATGGGCGACGATGCCTTCGAGATCGGCGCCAAGGTGGAACACGAAACCGGTTACTACATCACGTCACTGGATGCCGACGCTGAATTTCTTGGCCCCATGGTCCGGGGCCATTGGGCCATAGAGAGCAGCCTGCTACTCAGGTTTGGGACATGACGTTTCGAGAGGACGAGTGTCGCATCCGCACCGACCATGCTTCCTAGAACATGGTGATGTTGAGGCATGTGGCGGCAAACCTGACCCGGGCGGCACCCCCGGTACTCGACGGACCCGACTCGATCAGGCAGCGCATCCACCTGGCCTCTATGAAAGATGAATACCTGCTAAGTGTCCTGGCCGCCTAATGAAATGTCTTCACCCGATTCCCCTGTTCTGGCCTGGTTTCTGGCTTCCACATCCATGACACCGATGTGATTTCGCAGGCTGCGTTGCGGCAAGGCAAGACGGTCCGAGGCGAAGCGGGCAGCGGGCCCGGCCCGGGCGGCAGAGCATCAATCGGCTCAACCTTTGGGTTGTGACGGTGCTGGAGATGGACAGTGGAACGCGATGGCGATGGAGTGCCAGGGATGTTGTGCAAGGTCGCATTCTTCGTGATTGGAACACGAAGTCGCTGTTGCATTCAAACACCGCATAGTGGCCGTTCCTACTAAGTGAGTTCGAGCCCGGTTCGCCTCCGCAAATTGACGGGTGCCCGGTTGGGCGGGTACGTGAAAAACGTCTAATTGAGGACAGGCCCTAGGAGCCGTGGAAAAATAACCGAATCAAATTTGGTGGAGATCGGCCTCGTTGCCTTCATCGGTGGCTTCGACTCCGGCCGAAAACAAGGGTGTTGCTTCTCAGCAGCGTGGCCTTTGTTCTCATTTGTTCGCGCGATTCTGGAGCAGTTATTTTTCCACGGCCCCTTACAGGTTTCTGGCCACGAGCTGGCGCTCCCATTCCAGGGCATGGGCGACAATGGCTTCGAGATCGTCGTATTGCGGCGTCCAGCCCAGGATTTCGGTGATTCTGCGGTTGTCGGCGATCAGCACCGCGGGGTCGCCAGCGCGGCGGGGCGCGATTTTGACCGCGAAATCGACTCCGGACACCCGTTTGACCACATCGATCACTTCGAGCACGGAGAAGCCGTGGCCATAGCCGCAATTGACCTTCAGGGGGGCTGCGCCCCGGCGCAGATGGGTGAGGGCGGCGACATGGGCCTGTGCCAGGTCGCTGACATGGACATAGTCGCGGACGCAGGACCCGTCGGGGGTGGGATAGTCAGTGCCGAAAACCGACAGCGCCGGATGTTTGCCAAGCGCCGCGCGCGCCGCGAGCTTGACCAGATGGGTGGCGGGAAGCGTGGTTTCGCCGCTTCTGCCGTGTGGGTCGGCACCGACGACATTGAAATAGCGCAGGATGGCAAAGGAAAGACCGGTCGCGGCGGCGGCATCCTCGAGCATCCATTCCGACATCAGTTTGGAACGCCCATAGGGGTTGATCGGCGCGGGTGCCATGTCTTCGCGCAAGGGTTCGTTGTCCCTCTCGCCGTAGACCGCCGCGGTTGAAGAAAAAATGAAATGGCGGATGCGGGCCCGTGTGATGGCGGCAAGCAGGGCGCGGGTCTTGGTGGTATTGGCGAGATAGTAATCAAGCGGCCGCACCACCGAATCCGACACCACGATCTGCGCGGCGAAATGAAGCACCGCCTCAATCCTGTGGGTTGTGATCAGCGAACCGACAAGGGCCTCATCGGCGACATCGCCGCGGACAAAGGTGGCTCTGGCAGGCACCATGAAGTCGAAACCGGTGGAGAGATCGTCAAGGATGACGACGTCTTCGCCGGCGTCACACAAAGCCAGAGCGGTGTGGCTGCCGATATAGCCAGCGCCGCCGGTAACCAGAACCGTCATGGCGAACTCCCTCGAAATCTGCGCCAGGCCGCGATTTTCCTGAAAGTCCCGAAGGGCTCTGCAGGCGACCTCGGGGACGACCCTAGTTATCCGGTGGAGCGCTTGCAACAGCAATGCCGCTGCTGCCCGCTGCTGCCTCCCCGAGCGGCCGCCTTGAGAGGGGAGGCCGAGTCGGTGACGAGAGGCGGCGTGGCCGGTGCAGGGGAGCCCAAAGGAGCGGTAAAAAATGAGCCGATGCAATCGCCTCATCATCGGTGGGAAACGGCGTCTGTGTCGGCGCGACCACGACCCCGGGCCCAGGTTGGTCTGCCCGATGAGGCCAGGGTGATGGGGTGAAGGAGACATCAAAAAGCGCGTGAGGGCGGAAATCCTCTGAATCGATCAGCCCAACTGATTCGGCTGATCGAGGAACGACCATGGCCCAGGATACTCATGCAAGGGTGGCGCGCGTTATTGAGGATGTGGGTGAATTCCTGGGTTCCTTCAATGACATGCCTGATTACCAGCAGCCCGGCAAGGTGACCTGCCCCTTGCCGGAGATCCTGCTGCTGGCGTTGTTCGCCACGCTGACTGGGTCTGAAGGTTTCACTGGTATCGCCCTGGACATAGCCATGCCTTTCGGTTGGGGTTGGGGGGCGACCTTGTCGGGCCATTCCGGGAAATGCATGCATAGGTGAGCCCCCCGGAAGACGCCAGTGCACTGCGCCGCGCTGCTGGAGCGCAGGGTGTGCCTGGAGCCGATCACGTTGTCGCCATGGACGCCGTTGGCGAGGAGCTGGTCGATTGACGATTGATCAAGAAGGGCCAAGTCTGCTCTCGGCATGTCGCTTGAGGACCCGAAACAGTCGCGTCTTTTCCGCGGGCGCGGGAACCCGATCCACACCATGCTGCCGACCGGAAGAGATGCTGCGGCAGGCCTCCAGGATGAGGGGCCGTGGTACCTGCGCAACGCCGACGGATGCCATCCATCTGCCGTGCCAGTGCTCGACCCAGTGGGGCGCGCTTTGCCATATCTTCCTCAGGGACAAAATGTATAGCGGCTATGATGCGACCCTGGTCGACGTCCGTGGGGCGCGGCGCACGGCGTCGAGAATGTGCGCGACAGAATGGTCGGACGCGGAGTGCTGCTTGATGTCGCCCTTTTAAACGCGGGAGCGATTCGCTGACCGACGGCACGGGCACCGGCATCACCAGCGCCGAGCTCAACCAGGAACGCTGCTTCGCGAAGTCCGACTGGACCACCTGCTCGTGCTGGGAAGGAACTCGGTGTTATCGCTGTCGTCAGGGTATCCGAAAAGCATTGGAACCAAATCGGGGAGGGCGAGGTTCACACGGTGGTGCCGACGTTTGGAAGCATGCATTGACAGGTTTCATCTTCGAGAGATTTCTCTGGCCCCGATCAGGCTTTTCATCCAGGTGGACTGGGACGTCTTGACAACTGGATGTTGTTGTACGTTGTATCTGTGTGGCCTTCATGATGATTCTTCGGGAATTGCTGCAGTGGCGGGGTGACGTCAAACGCATCCAAACGAGGGATCTGCAGGTCTGACGGAAGACTGAATGGGGAATATGATAGTGGGGAAGCTGATCACTGGGGACGATGGCCTGCTTGCCGGGGAGGTGGGCGCATGGGCCAAAAGGAAGCACAGCGATTTGTGTCGTTATGTCGACATCTCACGCGCCGTCAGAAAAGGATTCGTTGCGCCAGGTCATGCTGGTGCGAGCTTCATTGACCTGTTCTGTGGCCCAGGCCGCTGCAGGCTGGAGAAAACCGGGGAATGGATTGACGGCGGTGTCGTCGCTGCCTGGAAGAAGAGCCAGGAGCGGGGTGCGCCGTTCACGCGAGTGTTCATCGCGGATATAGATCCGCGAAGGCGCCAGGCAGCGGCGAACCGTCTGCGGAAGTTGGAGGCTCCGGTCACCGAAGTGGATGGCGCCGCGGTGGAGGCGGTGCATGGTGTTGTTCGTCAATTGGACCCCAACGGCCTGCATCTGGCGTTCCTTGACCCCTATAATCTGAAAGCGTTGAACTTCGACATCATCGTCGCTTTGTCACGGCTGAAGCGAATTGATATGCTGGTTCACATCAGCAAGATGGACTTGCAGCGCAACGCCGTCAGCCATGCCCTTGCCGACGATTCGTCGTTCGACAGTTTCGCGCCGGGGTGGCGTGCGAAGATGCCTGTTGATCAGGTTCAGCAAGAACTCCGGAGGCAGGTTTTTCTGTATTGGCGAGAGAAGGTTGCGGCACTTGGGGTCTGGCCATCCACCCGCATGGATTTGCTGACCGGAGAGAAGAATCAGCCGCTATACTATTTACTGCTCGCGGCAAAGCATGAGCTTGCTCAAAAATTCCGGGAGAAGGCGTCCAATGTCGAACGACAGGGGAGACTTGATGTATGAATCCTGAAAGTTGATCTGCAGGACGCGAAGACACACCGTCGCGGCCCCGGCTCCATCATGCCGGACTATGACGGGTCGCAAATCACGGCTGCCTTTGGGTAGGCATCCCAGGTGCGGCCATGGAAGATGCGTCCGTTCGCCTTCTTGGGGCGCTTCACGCCATCCGCCCCCCATCCGCCCCACTGCTTGAAGAAAAATGCCACATTTGCGGCTTCCGCCTGGGTTAGGATGTTCGCCAGCCACTCCTCGTGCATCGGGCGCGCCTTGTGCCCGGATTCGCCGCCGACGATGACCCAGTGAATGCCGGAGAGGTCGATGGGGCCCAGGTCTTCCAACAGCGGTTCCACCGAGAGGAAGCGAATGGGCGCATCCACCTTGCGCAGGTGGTCGATGCGGGGGACTCCAAATTTCCGGTCCTCCACCGATACCCCCAGCCAGACGTTGGCAGGGCATGCGCGTCGTGCGAAATATTCCGGCAGGCGTTCTGCGCGTTTGGTGAGAATCTGATAGCAATGCTGAGGTGAGGCCTCAATGACCTCGAATACTCGGTCGAGGAACCTATCCGAGACGGCTTTGTGGAACAGGTCACTCATGCTGTTGACAAAATAGGTCGTCGGTTTCCTCCGCGACAGCGGCTGCTCCAGCCTCTCTGGATGCAGGGTGAGCCTGAACTGGTTGGCGTAGCCGGGGGCACCCATGGCGTGCAGCCGTCGTGCCATGACCTCAGCGTAGCAGTGCTTGCAGCCGGGGGATACCTTGGTGCAACCCGTGGTCGGGTTCCAGGTCTGCTCGGTCCATTCGATGCCCGATTGTGTGGCCATGCCGGCCTCCGAAACTTCCGAACTTACAGAAGATGCCGCTCGCAGCTTCCGGCGGGCGCGACCATGGCGGCACGCTGATTCGCATCGCCTGTGGGCTTAATCGTGCCGGCAGTACGATGCAAGGCGATATGCGACCAGGCATCCTTGTTCCTTGTCCCCGATTCGGAAAGGGTCGGCATCTGTACCCTTGAGGAAGCCGGAACCTTCGAACCTTTCGATCGGCGTTGTGTCGATCTCCGAGGGATGCCGGTGTGGTCGCAATCGGAGTCTTCAGCCCGAGGCCTGAGTGGTTTCGCAGTTTCAGTCGGCCTCGTGAGGACAGCGCGCTCAGACCGGATCGCGGCACTCGCTGTAGATCGGTCCGCTCTGGGTTTCCATGCGCTCCACGCAATGGGCCCTTCCGGTCACCCGGCCCTGGATGGAAAAATCATAGGCGGTGTTGCGGAACACCAGCATATAGCGTCCGGGCGCCAGTGTGGCATCGGCGGCGGGGCGCAGGAAGACCATTTCGGGATTGTCAGCCACCGGTGCCACCGTGAATTCCATCGACACCGCCCGTGTCGCCCAGCTGTCCTCGGTCGGCGCGGTGGCTCTCAGCGTCCCGTCCGGGGTGTAGCTGAGAACCCGGCCGAGCCTGGCAAGGACCCGGACGGTGGCCCGGTCGGGGGCGCTCGAGATGAGGTCGCGCTGGAAGGCGACAAAGGCAGGGTGCCCGTCGGCAAGAGACGTGGTGCTCGGTGTGGTGATCAGTCCGGGCAAAGCGATGGTGGTGTCGGGCACCCGGTTGCGCAGGGGCTCAAGCCGGGCCAGCCGGCCATTCGTCAGGGCATAGAGTCCGTAGGTGTCGGGCGCGACAGGGAGCGTGACGCCGCGGCTCGCAGCCGGGCGGAGCAGTGAAAATGCGTTGCTGTCGAGGTTCTGTGCGACGAGGCCAGCGGCAGAAAGGGCGGAGCTGCCCAGTGCGCTGGTCTGGGTCTGGGTCCATGAAAAGAGAGAAACCAGGTCATCGCGGGCGGCGATCCCGGTGGCGAATGCCAGCGCCATCATTGCGCCGGCGAACCATGCCTTCTGGTTGTCCGGCCCGGGCTTTGCCTTGCGTGGCCGCAGGCGTGGCGCGTGGAGCGGTTTTGACGGCTCGCCGTTGCGCGCAGCGGCCGGGTGGCGCTGTTGCGGCAGCGGAGCGGCCGGCGTCGCGGAGAGTGGCGGCGGCGTGGATCGGGTCTGGCGCGGCAGCGGCGTGTCGGCGGCCGCCGCGGTCGGGCTCAAGTGGCGATCCCGAATGGCGTCAATGACCACAGCGAGGTCATTGACGGAGCGAATGTCGAAGGCGTTGCAGGGCAGGGGTGGAACAAAGCGCTGCGGTCCGGGTTGCCTTGGCCGCGCGAAAGCAGCGGGGGCGGGCGAAAGGGCCTGCTCGAAGGAGGAGGCTGTGCGGCTGCGAGCGGGGCGAGCCGCAGTGACGCCGGCACAGACATGGCTGGTACCGGCTTCGCTGTCGCCGCAGCGCGGCACATCAAGACCCGACCACAGCGGCCGCGACGTCCGCAGCAACTGCTCGGTCCTCTTGAGGCGCCGCTGTGCGCGGGCGGCCTCATAAGGAGCGCCACGCGGCATGCGGGGGAAAGCAGGGTTGAAATCCGGAGTCATACGAGCTGTGATTCACTGTCGGTCCGCAAAACAGACGGAAGGTGGCACAGGGTACGAAATCCGCCCAACCATGTGGAGCATAACGGCGACGGCTTAATGAGAGATTAACCATAACCTCACACAACAGGCGAGGTTTGAGGTAAAAGGCAGCGTCAGGGAGCACAGCGGGCGGTGCCCGGATACACGCTGAGGTTGAGTTAGCGTCTTCTAACTAACTACTAGTTGTATCGCAGGGTGCGACTTCATGGCCGGCGGCGGAGTCTGAAATTCGATCCGGGCGATTGAACGGTCTGCCGTGTCGGCAGGCTCTCCTCCTCCCCGGCTTTGAGCCATGGTTTTTCGCATCCCTCCCCGAAACCGGCGCCAGCGGCGCAGCAGTGGCGGTGCCCCCGGGGGGTGGTTTCATCCACCGGGGCAGGAAGCGTCCCCGCTCGCGCTGGCCGAAACCTTCCTGCCCCGCTCGGGGTCTTTCGGTGGTGGATGCACGAGCTGTGAAGTTGGATCACCGCCGGATTTAAGACAAAAGCAACCCTGTCCGCAAAGCCTGCCGCGCGATCCGGCCGTCCGGGTGCCCCGGGGGCCGGGCTCCCGGCATTGCCATAAGTTTTCTTTAAGAGCGCGATAATACGAGAAAGCAGGGCCCGAAACTGTTTTTGGAAAGGGCACGTCGAACATTTCCCTGCTTTGCGCATTCGATACTCCACGTCATTTCCAGGAAATATCATGTTTCACCGCTATTGCAGTTCCTCCCGTTTCCGCAGTTTCCGCGCCTGCCGCACCGGACGGTCTGCGGCGGTGCCCTGCCGCGACCCGGCGCCCGGGAAATTCCGGACCAGCGAGGATGGCGGCGTAATCCTGTGGCTCGGACTTTTCCTCGGCATGCTCGCCGTCGGTGCCCTGGTCATTGATGTGTCGATGCTCTATGTCGCAAAGCACCGCGCCCAGATCGTGTCCGACGCCGCCGTGCTGGCGGCGGCGGTGACGCCGGACCCGATCCAGGGCGACAGTCCCTCTGCCGCGGCGATCGCCGCCGCCAACCATGTCGGGCAGATCAACGGTTACGACGCCACCAGGGTTCAGACCCTGGTTGCGGCTTCGCCGCGGGACGGCAGTCCGGCACTGCGCACCATCATTACCGAACCCGTCAAGCTCGGCTTCGGATTCCTCACGGCCAGCGGTTATGGCACTGTCGCCGCCGAATCCTGGGCCGCGGCGAGCCCGAAGGGCGGGCTTTGCATGGAGTCCGTCACCGGTACCCTGAAAATCTACAACAGCGCCCAGGTCATCGCGCCCAACTGCGTCGCGCTCGCCCAGACATCTTTCAGTTCCTATAACAGTGCCAACGTTGTCCTTGCTGGTGCCAAACAGGGCAACGCCTCGGGTGGAACCACGTCGGCGACCGCGATCTCCCAGATCCGCGCGGGCATCCAGAAAGGCGTGGCAGTACCATCCAACCCCCTGGACACGCCGTTTGAGGCCGACCCACGGATGGCGAAAATCAAATCCACTCTGGTCGACATGCGGCCGGCCTGGCCTGCCGACGCCGTGCAGATCGACGCCCGAACTCCGGCCGGGGCCGACCAGGTCTATAGCGGCATGACTTCGACGCTCGACCATGGAAACTACAATGCTCTGCGGATGACGGATTCGACACTGACGATTTCCGCCTCCGGTTCCGCCGATCCGTCCTGCCTGTCTCCGACAACCTTCAACGGCGGCTGGGATTTCACCGGCACCAACACGCTGACCTTCCAATCCGGTTGCTATGTCGTGAACGGCAACGTCCTTGCGCGCAACGGCGCCCATGTCGCGCTCAATGTGGCACCGGGAGCAGAGGTGACGTTTCTCCTCAAGGCGGCCCTCCACGCCTATCCCAGTGCGACAATGATCTTCGGTGACGCCACCACTATAATGAATGGCGGCTCGATCACGGTCGATGCTGCGGGCAATGTCGGCTTCGGCAACGGTCCGTTCTGGCTTTGGGGCGGCAGCATGATCGATGCCGCGCAGGCCAGCCTGACCTTCGGCAATGGCCCGTTCTATTTTCACGGCGGCAGCCTGACCAACAACGGAACCATGACGTTCGGAAACGGCCCCTTCTACTTCTCCGGTGGCAGCCTGACCAACAACAACACGCTCACTTACGGCAATGGGCCGTACTATTTCGATGGCGGTTCGATCACCTTCGCCACCTCCTCCAGCAGCACCTTCGGTATCGGCGATTTCTTCCTTTACGGCGGGTCTTTCACCACCGGCATCAACGGCACGGTGGTCTTCGGCAAGGGCGGCGATGCGGTGATGGGAGCGGGAACGGTCTATCTGCGGGGCGGCACGCAGCACATCAATGGCACCTTCACCGCCAGCGGCATGACGCTGGCGATCTGGGGCGGCTCGCTGACTTTCGCAGGCACCGGTCCCGTCACCATGACCGCGCCGACCTCCGCTACACCTGCTCTCGGCTATCAGGATATCGCGGTCGCGGTCTGGGGTGGATCGACCTATATGGAACAGGGCAAGGGGTCGGTAGCAACGATGTCGGGTCTGATCTATAACGTGCCTGCGACGATCTATGTCCACAACTACGAGAATATCGTGATGCCACCGGCAAACGGATGTCTTCAGATCGTCGCCGGCATCATTGCGATCTACGAAAATGCCCAGGTCCAGATGGAGCCATGCAGGAGCTTCACCACCGGATATTCTGCCAGCGCCGGAGTTCTCGTCCAATGACCCTCAACGCCAGACCGATGCCGCGCATCCTTGCAGAATTTGTCTCCGACGACGCCAGCATGGCAGTGGAGTTCGCACTGGTGGCGCCGATCCTGATCGTGTTTGTGATGCTCACCATCAGTTTCGGAATGGCCTACAACATCCAGCTGCGCCTTGAGACCGCGGCTGGAGCTGCCATCGCCTACGCGCAGAAGAATGCGGTGACGCATGCGAGCTTCGGCACATTTGCCACAGGGGTGACCAAAGTCGCCCAGGCCGCGGCGAACTTCGACAGCGCCCTCACCGTGGAGGTCGATGTCAATAATACATCCGACGGGTCCGCCGCCGACACCCCCTACTGCGTCGACGGCACTCCGCCGGTATGGCGAGCGATGTCCGATGCTTCGGCAAGCTGCGGCAACAACGTCACCGCCGGACAATTCGTCACTGTGAAACTGTCGACGACGGCCAACAGCTTTCTTCCCACCGCCGGTGTGGTTGGCTCCGTCATCCCGCTGAGCGAGACGATCACCGCGAGGATGCCGCAGTGATCCGGCCTCCGGGGCCGGCAGGGGGTCGTTGCCGGTTGCCGGGACGCCCGTTCGGGATGGAACGGCATCCGTCGTGGTTGCGACCAGCGATGACTGCCCTTCGCTTTTGCTCCGGCGAGCGGCGCCGGTCAGGGACGGCAGGCTTTGCCCTTCTGGCGGGCGCGGCCAATTCCCGGCACAGAGTCACTCCCCACAGGTGAGGCGACGGGACGGAATGCAGGACACGGGACCTTGCGGGTAGGGGACGGAAGTGGCCTTGCGTGGCGGACATTTCATGTGCCGGATTTTCGGATGGGGCCGAGGGCGGCGGCGCGGTGATCCGAGCGATCCGTGCGCTTTCTTCGGGATCCAGGACACGGGTGATGGGCGTGTTGACCGCGTCGAGCCTTTGCACTATGGCACGGCTCCAGGGAATTTTGACAGAGGGTGTAATATGACGGACGACAGCCAGTATCGGGAGCCCCGGTAGTGCGTCCGTAGAGGCGCGACGATCGCGCCTCCCTCTCCATGCCGAAGCGGCTTCGGCCGGCGGCAAATCTCATCTGAAATCGCGATCGAGCGCGCGTGAGCGGCGAATGCCGCGCGCGTGCACGCCCTTTTGGCGACTCCGGCTTCCGCGGATCCTTCATTGGATTCGGGGGGAGGCGTTGCTGTGGCGCGCGTCGTCGCGAGGTGTCTCAACAGACCATTTTGCGAGGGAAAAATGACCCGCAACATCCGTAACATCCGCAACATCGGCATCATGGCGCACGTCGACGCCGGCAAGACGACGCTGACGGAGCGCATCCTGCTCAACACGGGACGTATCCACAAAGCCGGCGATGTCGATTTCGGTACGACCACGACCGACTGCCACGCGCTGGAAAAGAAACACGGCATCACGATTTCGGCGGCTTCAGTGTCCTGTCGGTGGCGGGATGCCGGGATCACGATCATCGACACCCCCGGCCATATCGATTTTCAGATTGAAGTCGAGCGATCGCTGCGGGTGTTGGATGGCGCGATCGCTGTGTTCTGCGCGGTGCGCGGTGTAGAACCGCAATCGGAAGCGGTGTGGCGCCAGGCCAGCCGGTTTGATGTGCCGCGTCTGTGCTTCATCAACAAGATGGATCAGGCGGGCGCGAACTTCGCCAGCACCGTCGGGATGATCGCCGGGCGCCTTGCGGCGCGGCCGTGCGTGCTCCAGTTGCCGCTCGGAACCGAGCGCGATTTCGCGGGTGTGATTGATCTTGTGTCGATGACCGCGCTGCATTGGCAGGGCGGTGCTCAACCAGTGCAGAAAGCGATCCCGGTCGGGATGCGGGAAGGCGCGATGGAGGCCCGTCAGCGCCTGCTCGAACAGCTTGCGGAGGAAGATGATGCAATCCTGGCGGCCTGGGTTCACGGTGAAACGCCTGCCGTATCGCGGATCCGGGCTGCGATCCGGAAAGCCTGCGTTGGCGGGCGGCTGACGCCGGTGTTGTGCGGATCGGCCTACCGCAATGTCGGCGTGCAGCCATTGCTCGATGCGATTGTTGACTACGCGCCGTCGCCGGCGGATCGGCCGGCGGTGAGTTGCGTGGAGCCGCAGAGCGGGAGAGTGGAAATGCGCATTCCGAGCGCGGAGGAGCCGTTTGTGGGCCTGGTGTCCAAGCTGGAAGCGACCCGCCATGGCGTGCTCGCCTTCCTGCGGATCTACGCAGGTCGGATAACGCCGGGGTCGGCTGTGGTCAATGCTGCGACCGGCTCCGTCGAGCGTATTGCCCGGTTGCTGCGGATGGAGTGCGGTTCCGCATGCGTGATCGGCGAAGCTTCGGCGGGTGAGGTGGTTGCAGTGATCGGGCTGAAGTCGGTCCGTGCCGGCGAGACCCTGAGCGATCCGGCGCGGCCCTGTGTGCTCGAGGGTTTCGTGATCCCGGAGCCGGTGATCGAGGCGGTGATTGAGCCTGCGCGTCGTGCGGACCAGGAACGGCTGGGGGAGGCTCTTTCGCGGCTGGCGCGCAGTGATCCGTCACTGCGCGTCACCGTCGATCGCGAAAACGGCGGCATCCTGTTGCGCGGCATGGGGAGTTGCACCTCCAGATCGTGCTTGAAACATTGAAGGAGGACTATGATGTCGATGCTGTGATCGGTGCCCCGCAGGTTGCCTGGCGGGCGGCGGCGTCGCATTCGGCGGAAGTTGACCACAGCCTGCGCAAGCAGACCGGGGGTCCCGGGCAGATGGCACGCGTTCGCCTGCTGTTGGAGCCCGTGGCGGAAGGCGACAGCGGCCTGGTATTTGTCGACGCGGTGTCGGGCGGTGCGATTCCAAAGGAATTTGTGCCGGCAATCAAAAAGGCGCTGGTCGCAGCGATGGCTGACGGCGGGCCCGGCGGTTGCCCGGTTCTCGGTCTGAAGGTCAGCCTGTTGGACGGAGCCTTTCATGAAAGGGACTCGTCCGCTCTGGCGTTCGAAACGGCGACGCGGGAGGCTTTTCGCATCGGCTTTGCGCGGGCTGACCCGATCCTTCTGGAACCGCTGGCCCGGATCGTGGTGACGACTCCGGAAGTGTATCTCGGGGCGGTGATCGGGGACCTGCAACGCCGGCGTGGACAGCTCGCGGCGACAGAAGCTGTGGCCGGCGCACAGGCGGTGACAGCGGAAGTTCCGCTGGCGGAACTCTTCAACTACGTCAGTGCGCTGCGCTCGCTGTCACAGGGGCGCGCAAGCTTCACTCTGGCGCTGTCGCGCTATGCTGCAGCGCCGGCGAAACGGTTGCGGCCGGCATGAACGGGGACGGGGATGGACGGCGTGCCGCCCATCCCCGTGGCTGGCCCGGGCTCAAGGGCGGCGGTTCCTCTTTGAGCCGGCATGGGCAGGAGTTGCGGTGAAGGGGTGCAAGGTCCGGAGTCGTGCAGTCAGAGGCAGTCGGGCGGAACCGACGGTGCAACAGGGACGGCGATTGCTGAGAAACGGCGGGACTGCGGGTGAAAGGAGAGCTGGGTCCGGCAGTTGTGGCAGATGGCGTCGAGATCGCGGACCATACGCAATCGCAGGCCCGGCTGTGTGCTCCGGAAATCATCCATCTGGCGCTGCCACTCCTGATCGGCGAGATCAAGCGCGGCAGTACCCAGTGTCTGCCCACAGCCCGGGCAAGCAGCGGTGCGGGCCGCAGCCCTGAGCCGGTGCCTGTCGCGGGAGTGCAGAGCCATTGCAATCGGAAAGGCGACAGGCAGAATCAGGAGAAAGAAAATGGCGAAGAGAACGAAGATAACCGGCTGGCGCCATCGTCGCAACCTTTTGCGTCGGCGGAGTCGGCGGAGCGATCGGGACGACATCAGGAACAACTCCTTGTCCGGGCGCGCCGCATCCTCTGTTGGTGCAGGCCTTTGTGCCTCTGCTTTATCCTTCTCTCCGGCCTTGTCCTTCTCTCGGTCCTGGCAGAAAACCGGGAAATCGTCGCGTCCTGGCGGTGTTTTCGCGGACGGGGTGGATCAGGGCGGCTGTTCGTTGTAGCACGATCTGGTCAGAAAGGCGGCGGCATGGCAATTGCCGGGCCAGACCATGGGTCCGGCTGTTTCAGGTAAATCCCGGGGTGTCATCGATGTCCGATCCCGGGGGCAGCGCCGTGACTGACATGCAACTTCGCTGGTGCAGGTGAAGAACTGTATAGCAGGCGCTTGTGGGGCGGCCTTGCGAGGCGGATGGGGACGGCGGATTGCGGTCCTCCTACTGCTGGGCTCCGATGAACGTCTATTCAGGTTCGAATGAACATTTGTTCAGAAGACTACGCTGTTTCAGCGATTGCAGGCTGCGAGGCAAGGCGGAGATCGGGCTTCAGGAAGGCTGCGACAGGTGAGGGCGACATCGCTCTGAGGCACCCGGTGGCAGCTGTGAGCGGTGCATGCAGCTCCTGCTCGGAGGGAGAAAGCGGGTTGCGTCCGGAGAAGCCCAGCCATGCAACAGGGGCGGCTACAAAATATAAACGATGATACCGCCAGCAAAAAAGGCGCCGGCAGCAATTCTCTGCGATGCGCGGTGCGGGCGGAATCGCGAAGAATTGAGGAATTTTGTTCCCAAAATGGCCGCTGGATTTGCGACACTATAGAAACTGCGGGGGTGTTCAATCCCCGGGATTCATAAATCGCATCGATGGAGAAGATGATGTTGCGTAAGACCCTCTTGGCGGTGGCGGTAATGGCCGCTGTCGGCCTGTTGGCGCCTGGCGCCGCGTCAGCACGCGGCGGAGGCGGCGGTGGTGGCGGCTTCCATGGTGGTGGTGGCGGCTTCCATGGCGGAGGTTTCGGTGGCGGTGGCTTCCGCGGCGGCGGCTGGGGTGGCGGATACCGCGGCGGTGGTTATGGCTATCGCGGCTATCGTGGCGGCGGCTATGGCTGGGGCGGCTGGGGCTGGGGCTGGCCCTATTACGGCTATGGCTATGGCTACGGCTATCCCTACGGCTATTATGGTGGATATTACGACGACGGCTCCTGCTATATCGTGCGCCGGCGCGTGCGTACCTACCATGGCTGGCGCCTGCGTCGCGTCCGCGTCTGCGACTGAGGTTGCGGGCAAATCGCGGTATTGAACGATTGGCTGTCCCGGATCTAAAATCCGGGACAGTGCGTGAGGGGTCAGCTGCAATCCCGGGCGATTGCCGATTGACGGCTTTATATCGCGCCAGCTTTGCCAGGAGGCAGAGCGCTGATCCTGACGACGGGGTCGATTTGGAGGCGCGTGCAGGCCCGGGGGCTGACGTGAGCCGTGACGAATCCGACCAGCGACAGAAATATCGGCCGCGACCGGTGAACCCGGGTGCGGATCCGAAGATGCAATGGTGGTATCGTCATGGGCGACAATGTGGGCACTCATCTCCTCGGCTTCGAGGATGAATTCTGGAATCTCGGCCAGGTGATCGCCTGGGCGCAGACCAGAAACCCGGTTCCGGTGGACGCGCTGTCCGATTCGACATGGGAAATGCCGCGCCGTCCGCATTCGATCATTTCCGGGATGCCGCATTTTGCCGTGAAATTCGCTCGCGGCAGCGTCGATTTTGCGCCGCGGGAGGCGTTTTTCAGATCGGAGGAGGAGGTTCGCGAAGCGGTTCTCAACAAGCTGCGGGATGGAACGATGACGGCAACCGGGCAGCCGCGCAGTTCTCTGGTGCGCGAGCCGATTGCAGCCGGGCTGTGGGCGGATCTGACCGTGGACGACAATGTCGAAACCCGGATGACCATCCGCCAGCACGACGGTCAGGTGCCGGCCTGGCATGATGTGCGGGTGCCGCGCAATGAGGTGATGGCGGCATTTCCGCCCCGCATTGAGGCCGTGCCGGTGGCCGAGGAAGCTCCGGACAGCGAGAGCGGGGATGAGATCCCGGTCGGGGAGGTGCTGGAGATCAGCGCCGGGCGCGGGAGCTTCGATCGCTGAGGCCTGCGGTTACCGTTGCGTGCTACATCGCTGCGGACAGGATGTTTTGGGGGGACAGACCATGGCAGCTCGAGTTCACGGGGCAGCGCGGGCGAAAGCGTTGTTGCTGGAGGGTGTCAGCGACAGTGCGGTGGAACTGTTCCACGATGCCGGCTTCGTCGCGGTTGAACGCCTGCCCAAGGCGCTCGACGGCGAGGCGCTGGCCCGCGCCATCGGGGACGTGGCGGTGATCGGCATCCGCTCGCGCACCCAGCTGACGGCGGAGGTGCTGGCGGCGGCGGGCGAACTCCAGGCCGTAGGCTGTTTCAGTGTCGGCACCAACCAGGTCGACCTTGCGGCTGCGCGCCGGCGCGGTATCCCGGTGTTCAACGCCCCGTTTTCCAATACCCGCAGTGTAGCGGAACTTGCGGTCGGCGAAATCGTCATGCTGCTGCGGCGGATTTTTCCACGTTCGGTTGCCGCCCATCAGGGCGGATGGGACAAGTCGGCGAGCGGTGCGCGTGAGGTCCGCGGACGCACGCTTGGCATCATCGGCTATGGCAATATCGGCTCCCAACTGTCGATGCTGGCCGAGGCGATGGGGATGCGCGTCATCTATTTTGATCGCACCGACAAGCTGCGTCACGGCAATACCGAACCCGTGGACCGGCTGGAAGACCTGCTTGCGGGCGCCGATGTGGTGAGCCTGCACGTCCCCGAGACGGCGGAGACCCGGGGGATGATCGGTGAAGAACAGATCCGGCAGATGAAGGCGGGGTCCTTCCTGATCAATAACAGCCGGGGCAGCGTGGTCGATCTGGATGCTCTGGCGCGGGCGCTTGCCGACGGGCACATAAGTGGCGCTGCCATTGACGTCTTCCCGGTTGAACCGTCATCGAACAGCGAACGCTTTGCAACTCCGCTGCAGGGCCTCGGCAATGTCATCCTGACGCCGCATATCGGCGGTTCCACCGAGGAGGCACAGGAGCGCATCGGGCGCGAAGTATCGCACAAACTCGTCGACTATCTCAGCACCGGTTCCACCGCGGGAGCGGTGAATTTTCCAGCCGTGCAGCTGCACAAGCGGCCCTCCGGGGCGCGGTTCGGCCACGTCCATCGCAACGAGCCCGGCATGTTGCGGCGGCTCAATGAGGTTTTTCTGCAGCGCAACATCAACATCGCCGCCCAGTATCTCGAAACCGATGGTGAGCTTGGCTATGTGGTTGTTGATGCCGACCTTGCCGGCGACGAGGCGGGGGCGCTTCTGGAGCGGATCGGCGCCCTTGAGGGCACGATCCGCGCGCGGTTGATCTACTGAAGAGGCGGCGCCTGAGGTGTCCGGTGATCATGTGAAAAAAGGTGGCAGGAGCGACATGTCGTGAGATGTGATCGAGCCGACAGCTCATGGATCGCGCCGGCGTGGTCAACGGCGGGTGACTTCTGGGAAGTGGGCGCGGATTGCGGTTGTCGCACGCGCTGGAGCCGCCATGGGTGGGAACCGAGATGACCCGGCCCGGCATCATCATTCCGTTCATTGCGCTGCTCGGGGTCACGCTCTCGGGGCTGGCGGGCTGGCGCAGCCATGATCAGGAACTGACGCTGGAAAAGATGGCGGTGTCGCGCGCCATGGACGTCAATGCCAGCCTGGTCGAGGAACGGCTGAGGGTGCGGGAGCTTCTGGCGCAGGTGGCCTCCGGCCTCAATCGCAGATCGCCGGAACCGGATCCGAACATGTCGGCGCTGCGCACCGCCATTGATGCCTTCACCGCTGATTTCACCTCGGTGGCCTGGGTTGAACGGGTGAAGCCGTCGCAACTGGAGGATGCGCGTGCGAGGCTCCACCGGGTGGCTCCCGATCTCGACATTCGCACCGGCGACAACCAGCCGCTGGACCTTGCGAGGCAGAAAGTTCCAGTCAATGTGGTGATGGATATCGAACCTCGCGATGAGCAGACGACAAAGCTTCTGGGCCTCAGCGTGGATCCGGATCCGGTCCGTGGCGATCTGATGGCGCGGGCGCGGACGTCGCAGAAGATCGTTGCCTCCAATCCAACCCCGCTGTTGGGGGCTCCGGGTGTCGTCGGCATCATTGTCGCCGCTCCGGTGATCCACCGTGGCGGGGTCGAGCCGGCCGGTTTTCTGACCTTCGGCTTCAATCTCGGCACCCTGATGCTGACCAATGACGATTCATCGCTGTTTTCGGTGGCGGTCAAATCGCTGCCGGATGACAAGAGTGAGTTCGTCGCCAATGACCAGGGGGTCGTGAGTTCCCGCGCGCTCACGGCGGGTGGGCCGGGCCCTACGCTGGCCCGCCGGGTGTTTTTCGGCGGCAGGGAGTTCGTGCTGAACTATTACGCCAGGACCAATCTCGGTATGCGGGCCTGGCAGCGTGGGCTGCTGGTGGGAGCGGGTGGTCTTGCGATCACCGTGATGCTGTCGGTGCTGTTTGGCGTCGTCACCCGCAACAATCAGCGCCTGCAGCGCGAAATCGAGGTCCGTATCGGTTTCGAGCGCCGCCTGAACGCGGTTATTGACGAACTCAACCATCGCGTCAGGAACATCCTGGCGGTGATGCAGTCCATCGTGACCCGGACCATGCGCCATGGCACGGACATGGATGTCGTGCGCGAGGAGCTGGTGGGACGTATCCATGCCATGTCGAATGTGGTCTCGCTTCTCAGCGAGAGCCGGTGGCAGGGGGTCAAGCTGCAGGGCCTGTTCGAGGCGCGGGCGATCCCCAATGTCGAGCGCATCAATGTCAGCGGACCGGACATCACGGTCAGTGCCCGTGCGGCTCAGAGCCTGTCGCTGTTGTTCTATGAGCTGGCCTCCCATTCGGACGAGGGTCTGTCGCTGGTCGGGCAGCATCCCCGCATCGACGCCAAATGGACCACGGGTGAAGGGCCGGAGGGGATTTTCCAGTTCCGCTGGGAGGAATTCAACACCAGCGAAGCGACCCGCCGCCCGGACTCCGATTTCGGTCTGATTCTGCTCGATCGCGTGGCGCCGGAAGCGCTGGGTGGCACCGCCAGGCGCTATTTCCCGGATGTCAGCTATGTCTATGAACTGACGGCCCCGATGGAGACGGTGGTGGATATGGCCGAGCGGGATCGCACCCAGCCATTTTCCGCTCCCGTTCGACCGGCGCCATAGGCGCGCGAAAGGAGCCTTTCGGATCAGGCGCCGCCGGAACCGATCGCAGCGCGGAGCGTCTTGTCCGCACTGAAGTCCTCGACACTCTCAACATAGAGGAGCGAGGCCAGTTTCGAGCGCGCGCGATTGACGCGGCTCTTGATTGTGCCCAGCGCGCAGTCGCAGATCAAAGCCGCCTCCTCATAGGAAAAGCCCGAGGCGCCGACAATAATCAGTGCTTCGCGCTGGTCTTCCGGCAGCTTGGCGAGGGCGGCGCGGAATTCCTGGAATTCGAGATGCGAGCCCTGTGGCGGCAGGATTTTGAGGGTCTTGGCGTGACGGCCTTCGCCATCCTCAACCTCGCGGCGCCGCCTGCGGTAGGCGGAGCGAAACAGATTGCGCAGGATCGCGAACAGCCAGCTGTGCATATTTGTGCCAGGCTGGAAGGACTCCAGATTCGCCAGCGCGCGCAGCAGTGTTTCCTGCACCAGATCATCAGCGCGGTCGGTGCTGCCGCTGAGCGAGATGGCGAAGGCCCGCAGTCGCGGTATGGCGGAGAGAAGCTCCTCGCGCAGGGCTGGGGTAAGAGGCATTAGTCACCTCCGGCGTTGTTGCGGGTTGGCCCGGTGCGACGCTTCTGCTCGCCCGGATCCTTCCCTGCCGGGGTGTCATCGGGGCTGGAATCGAGCCTGCGGATCATTTCCGCGAAGCGCTCGGGGACCCCCTGGCGGACAATTTCGTCATACATGCTGCGCAATTGATGACCAATTCGAGCCTGGATCTCTGGCGTAAGACCGCTTTTGCTCGGGGGCGTACTCCGAATAATTTTTGATCTTAGATCGTTCATGACCTGTTCCGCATTTCCCCAAAGTTGGCGACAGGTGAGTCGGAAAATCCGTCACCGCGAGAAGGTTGTCGCAGACGGGAGAACGCGGAGCCCGGCCAATAGTTCCCTGCGATCCGACATTTTTTTCAACTTCAAGAGCGGGCCTCGCCCGAATTGTGGCACGCTGTCTGGTTTGAGGGCGGTTTGTGGCGCGAAATCGCCGGCAATGAGTATTTTTTGTGGCAACAGCCTGAGACCTTCCCGGCGGAGCTTTTCGCAATCGCGTCCGATTGCGGGCCTGGAGATCGCACGTCGGACTTACTTTCGTCACGAATGCGGTCCATCGTTCAGTCAGGTGCTGAGGTCGTGATGGCACACAGCCACGAGGTCGCTATCCGTCCTCGCGCAGCGGCGGGGAGGGCGGAGAGGTCGGTTCTCTGCTCCCCCGGGAATCGCTGCAGCGGGTATCCCCGACCGGGTGTGGTTTGGGACGCCGTCGGGTGAAGAACGTGGGAAGCGACGCCGGCAAGGAAGGAAGTGGAGATGTCCCGTTCACGGGTTGTTGCTGAACACCTGCCATCGTTGCGCCGGCACGCGCGTGCTCTGACCGGCAGCCAGTCCTGTGGTGACGCCTATGTCGCGGCGACATTGAAGGCGCTGTTGCCCGATCCATCAATTCTGGACCAGAGCCGCGGTCCCAGGGCCGGACTGTTTCGGCTTTTCACCCGAACCTGGAATTCCCTTTCCTTTACCGACGATGCGGGGGTCGTCAGTCTGCCGACGCCGCCGGAGCGGCGCCTGTCCAATATGACTCCTCTGCCGCGCCAGGCTTTTCTGCTGCTGTCGCTGGAGGGTTTTTCTGCGGAGGATACCGCCTACATCCTGCGCTGTGATGTCGGCGAGGCGCTGCGGCTTGCGGATGAAGCGGGCAGCGAAATGGCGGCAGAGATTGCCACCGATGTTCTGATCATCGAGGACGAGACCTTCATCGCCATGGATCTTGAAAGCCTGGTGAGCGGCCTTGGACACCGCGTGGTGGGTGTGGCGCGAACCCATCTGGGTGCGGTGGCGCTGGCCAAGAACCGGCGCCCGGGCCTGATCCTTGCCGATATTCAGCTCGCGGATGGTTCCTCGGGGCTTGAGGCCGTCAATGATCTGCTGCGGAATTTCGAGGTCCCGGTGGTTTTCATCACGGCCTATCCCGAACGCTTCCTTACCGGCGAGCGTCCTGAGCCGGCCTTCCTGATTTCCAAACCCTTCCAGCCCGAGACGGTTTCGGCGGTGGTGAGCCAGGCGCTGTTCTTTCAGCGCAATTCGCGCAACCGCGTGCCGCGCGCTCCGGCGGCCTGAGGGATCGCGGGCGCATCGGGTTTTTCAGGATATGTGATGTAATCCTGCGTCCTCGCGTCCGGAAAAGCGAAAGTCTGGTCCTCCCGCTGCGTCCACGGCGATGCCCTCGCAGACGATATGTCCATCCTGGACCCGGAATTCGAGCCGGTCATAGCGCGGCAGGCTCTCTCCCGGTGCCGGCGCCAGCAGTTCGACCCGCCCCTGAATGGTCAAAGTCGCAGTTCCGGTGCCGTGGATCTTGGGATTCCACATCCGGATCCCGGTCTCCACCCAGCGTCGCCGGATCAGCTCTGCCCGCTCGTCGCGTGGTGTGGAAGTGCTGTGCGAAGCTGCGGCACCGAGAGCCGCAGCTGCCAACGCTGCGGTATCCAGGGCGCCGGAATCCAGGGCGGCGGAGGGCGCAGTGGCGCTGACAGAGGTGGGAATCTGCACGGGTGCCTCGCCCTGCTCCGCGGTCACGGTTTCGGGGTCGAGGGGGAGCTGCCCCAGCGTGGTCCCGGTTTGATCCGATGATGGGGCGGCGCCAGCCACGGCCACCTCAGACAGTTGCTGGTCCGCCTCAATGTGAGTGTCGGCCACCGCTTCTGCCTCAATGCTGGCGAGGGACGGTTCCGGCGCGGCGATCTCGTGAGTTGCGGGCACAGGCGATTCGCGGCTTTCGCTGTCGTCGGCACCGCCACCAGTACCGGGGAGCGGTTCCACGGCGAGGCTGAGAGCGCCCGCGGCTTCGGATTCGCCTTCGTCGCCGGATTGTGCTGCCGGTTCCGGCCCGGTGCGCGGCGGGACGGCGGCATTATCATCCGCCTCGATGCTGGCGAGGGTTGGTTCCGGCGCGGCGATCTCGTGA
>Ga0123357_10000175_pt1 | contig 58887 bp, 37 predicted proteins | sample TergutEmb28metaG_FD_89873 | JGI IMG/M metagenome (GOLD analysis project Ga0123357, IMG submission 89873) | Embiratermes neotenicus P4 segment gut microbial communities from Petit-Saut dam, French Guiana - Emb289 P4 | ecosystem: Host-associated > Arthropoda: Insects > Digestive system > Gut ...
ATCTTTTTTGCATAATCGACCGTATCGGCTATCCCATCATGGTCTACATCGACAAATGGAGTGATGTCATTTATCCTCAGGGTAGAAGCCGTGTTCCCGGAGAAGACCACTCCGTCCCCCACTGTCAGATTGTTGAAATTCTCCGCGTATATACCGCCGCCCGAGCCTGCAGTGCCGACGCCTTTCGCCGTATTGTCGGTGATCATCCCGCCAACGATGTTGAGCATGCTCGCATTATATGCGCCGCCGCCGATCGTCGCCGTGTTGCCGGATATGACGGAACCGTTGTTCATCTCGATCGTGCCGCCGCCGTTGTACAGCCCGCCGCCGTAGATGGCCTCGTTGTCATATATCTCTCCGCCGGTCATGCTGATCGTGCCGCTGCTGTAATTGTATACTCCGCCGCCGCATGTCGATGCGGTGTTTTCGGAGATCAGGGCATCGCCGCTCATGCTGAATGTGCTGCCGTAGTTGGACACGCCGGCGCCGTATCCGACCCGGTTATCGCTAATCTTACCGCCGCTCATGTTGAATGTGGAATTGACATAGTTGAACATGCCGCCGCCGTAGTTTATGGCAGAGTTGTCGCTGATCTCGCCCCCGTACATGTTGAATATGCCGTTACTGTAGCAGCACACGCCGCCACCGTAGTAGCCTCCGTTGTTGCCGGTTATCTTACCGCCGCTCATGTTGAATACAGCTTTGAAGTAAACGTATACGCCGCCACCATAGTTTATGGCAGTGTTATTGGATATCAAAGCATCGCCGCTCATGTTGAATACGGCATAGTAGCACATGTACACGCCGCCGTAGAAGCCTCCTTTGTTACCGCTTATCTCGCCACCGCTCATGTTGAACGTGTTGGAACCGCTAAGATCCGAGATCAAAGCCACGCCGCTGCCTCCGGCACCCGACGATATTACGTTGTCGCTTACCTTGCCGCCGGTCATGGTGAATACTGTGCCCCTCAGCGAGCCGTCCACGTAAGTATAGCCGTGGCTGTACACTCCGCCGCCGTAAGAGTCCCCTTTGTTGTTGGAGATCTCCGACCTGTCCTGCATAGACAGCTTACTTATGTTGTACACCCCGCCGCCGTATCCGCCTCCGGGAGGATTGACATTCATTGCATAATTGTAGGAGATCTTCGAATCATCTTCCATGAATATCGTGCCCGAATTGTACACTCCGCCGCCGTAGACGCCGGTATTGCGGGAAATGGAAGCGTCGTTACTCATCGTGAGAACGGAATTTTTGAAATTGTACACTCCGCCGCCTTCGATCGCCTCGTTCTTGTAAATATCGCCGCCGTACATGGTGAATATACCGTTGTAGTTGTACACTCCGCCGCCGCCGTTATAGTTGCTGTAGGCAGGCCTTACTATCGTATTGCCTGTGATCCCGCCGCCATACATTACGAACGTACCTTTGTTGTACACTCCTCCGCCACCGCCGTACCAGTATGAGCCCGTGCCTCCGAGCGAGTTTGCCGTGTTGTTGGAGATCAATGCGTCCGCCTGCATTTCGAACGTACCCAGATTATACACTGCACCGCCGGAACCGGCGGTCGTATTACCGCTGATGGCGCTTCCGGAATTCATTGTGACCGTGCCGTTTGAAGATATGGCGCCGCCGTTGATGCCGTTGTAACAATTCCGTATGACAGCACCGCTGTTCATGGTTAATGTGCCAGAACCGCTCACTTCTATGCCGCCGCCGGCGTTGTTGCCAGCGAGCACTATGGCCTCAAGCGAAAGGTTGCCGTTTACTGTGCCATGCCGTACGCCTGTTGTCATCGTAAGCGTGAAGACATCACCTGCCGAAGAGACCAGTGTTACGTTTTTACCTGTATCCAATGTAAAGGACGTGACACTTGGGTCATTGCTGTTGACCGTGATTATAAAATCAACACCGCTGCTTGAATTGACGTCGGAAAAAGCATCTGCTAGGTCGTCATATATACCGGCTGTATCGCCTGAGACTGTATAACTCCCCGTCGCGGCCGCATCGTCTATCTGCATCGGAAAGAAGCATACAAAAGCAGCTGCCGTGATCAAGACCAAACACAACGCTCCATACACGATCAGACCAGAACGTCCCTTAAGCATCCTGCGATTTATTCTAGAAATAATTAGCCCCCCTTTTTAACGCGGTATACTACTTGGCATATATAACAATCTTTGTCATAATGGCTTATTTGTTGTTATTAGGATTTCTCAATGATGGCAGGAACATTCATAAGATCCTCGGGAACTTTGCTTCTGTTATGTTATGGGATACTGCCGGCCCCAGTCTTTTTTGGCTGGTAGTGCTTCTCTGACCTGCATTGGAATATCATTAATTTGATACATTGAATAGAATTTTTTCCAGTAAAAAGACATTCCTCAGGAGTTCCTTTATCTCTTTGTATGTGTCCAATCCGCTCGCAGATTATGCACTCTGTGATATGAGGCTTACCCCCATCATATCTTGCGCTGGCCCTGATACAGGGAGTTGTTCTGATAGACCGGCTCGCAGGTTATGTTGAGGCCGAGCCTTTTCAGAGTGGACTCATCCACCGACGACAGGATCACGGAAGAATGCATCTCGCATCCTTTGAGTTTAGGAAGCTGCTCAAGGGCGGTCCTTGCTATCGGATCGCTCTGCGCCGATATCGACAGCGCAATAAGCATCTCATCCACATGGAGTTTCGTGTTCTTGAATCCCAGGTTCTCGGTCTTAAGGATCTGTATCGGCTCCAATATGCTCGGAGATATGAGCAGTATGCTGTCATCCAGGCCCGCAAATGTCTTGAGGGCGTTGAGGATCACGGCCGAACTTGCGCCCAGCAGCGCGGACGTCTTTCCGGTTATTATCATGCCATCGTCCATCTCTATGCCAGAAACAGGCAGACCTATTGCTTCTGCCCTCTTCATCACTGCCGGGATCACTTTGCGTTCCTGAGGATTAATGGCCGCATTCTTCATAAGAAATTCCATCCTCGAGATCATCTCGTCGGACGCTGTGCCCTGTTTCTTTTCCTTCAAAAGGTCATAGTAACGCCTTATCACTTCAAGCCTTGAAGCTTTGGATACCACCTCATCATCCGTGATGCAGTTTCCGACCATGTTCACTCCCATATCCGTAGGCGATCTGTAAGGCGACTCACCGAGTATAATCTCCAGCATCGAATTCAATACCGGAAAGATCTCTATATCTCTGTTGTAATTGACCGCCCTTTCCCCATAGGCTTCAAGATGGAACGGATCTATCATATTCACATCCGCAAGATCGATCGTCGCCGCCTCGTATGCAATGTTTATCGGATGTTTCAGAGATATGTTCCATATCGGGAATGTCTCGAACTTCGCATATCCCGCCGAGACCCCTCTTTTGTTCTCATGGTAGAGCTGCGAGAGGCAGGTGGCCATCTTGCCGCTCCCCGGACCGGGGGCGGTGACCACTACGAGCGGTTTGTTCGTCTTTATGAACTCGTTCTTCCCGTATCCTTTGTCGCTCACGATCTTCTCTACATTCAAAGGATATCCTTCGATCGGATAGTGCTTGTACACCTTGAGGTTCAGCGCCTTCAGCCTCTTTTCGAACATCACCGCGGCCGGCTGGGAGGAATACTGCGTCAGCACCACGCTCTCTACGAACATCCCCCTTTCCCTAAAAGAATCAATCAGCCTCAGGGCCTCCATATCATAGGTTATCCCGAGGTCTCCCCTTATCTTGTTCTTGGCGAGATCCCCGGCGTTCACGACCACGATCGCCTCGACGCTGTCCTTCATCTGCATGAGCATCTTGATCTTGCTGTCGGGTTCGAAACCGGGAAGAACTCTGGAGGCGTGGTAATCATCGAACAATTTCCCTCCAAATTCAAGGTACAGCTTTCCGCCGAATTTATCGACCCTTTCCCTGATATGTTCGGACTGCACCCTGATGTATTTCTCGCTGTCAAAACCGACCTTCATACTAACGGGGATACAAGATAACCCTCTCTTCTAAAAAGGTTATCCTATACTATAGGTCACTTTTACTCAGGGTAAGTATTTATTATAATGAGAGATTAGTAAACTGAAACAGAGGTGTCTGCGTTATAGTCGCAGGCGGTTTGGATTCAGATCAGTGATGTATAAATGATCTCAAAGTTCACAGATATAGGTGTATCAGAAGATATTGCGAGAGCGATGGATGATATGGGATGGGAAGAGCCGACCCCTATACAAGTAGGGTCAGTTCCGCTCGGCCTGGAAGGATGCGACATGTTCGCTCAGGCTCAGACGGGTACCGGAAAGACAGGAGCGTTCGGTTCGATAATACTCCAGAGAATAAAGCCAAAACAGAAGCTTCCTGCGGCGATAATCCTTGTTCCGACAAGAGAGCTCGCCAATCAGGTGGCTGACCAAATAACCGATATATCCAAGTATACGGGGCACAAGAGCGTTCCGATATACGGCGGAGCAAGCATCGAAGGGCAGATCAAAATGCTTGAGAAGGGTGCGGACATCATCGCCGGCACTCCGGGAAGGGTCAAGGACATGATCAACAGAGGCATCCTCAACCTCAGCAAGATAGAGATAATGGTCTTGGACGAAGCCGACAGGATGCTGGACATGGGGTTCATAGAGGATATCGAGGACATACTTTCAGCAATGCCGAGAAGCAGGCAGACCATGCTGTTCTCCGCGACCATGTCCGAAGACGTAAAACGGCTGGCAAGCGATTATATGAGCAAGCCCAAGGAGATCAGCGTCTCCCAGGATGAGGTCGTACTAGACCTCACGAAGCAGTATTACATATCGGTGGGAAGAAGGAACAAATCCTGGGCGCTTACGAGGATACTCGACATCGATAAACCAAAGGCGATAATATTCTGCCAGACCAAGAAAATGGTCGATATCCTTGATGAAAGACTTACAAGCCTTGACTATAAGGTGAAGGCCATACACGGGGACCTGCCGCAGGCAAAAAGAGAAAAGGTGCTCAAAGATTTCAGAGACGATATGATACAGATCCTTATCGCAACCGATGTGGCCGCGAGAGGACTGGACATCGATGACATCTCATACGTGATAAACTACGACATGCCGGAAGAGGTCGAGACCTACATCCACAGGATCGGGCGTACGGGAAGGGCCGGAAAAGAGGGCGTGGCCATTTCTTTTGTAACATCGGAAGAAGAGCATCTTGTCAGAGAATTCGAACTTAGGACCGAGATGAAGATCGAAAGCAGAGAGGTCCCTGAGGCTGAAGAGGGAACTAAGGATACTATCAGAAAAGTAGTGGACTACGATCAGCTCTCCAACGTTTACGGGATGGTGCGATTCCAGGTGAACCTCGGAAAGGACGACGGCCTCGGAAAGGTGGGCCTCGCCGAGCATATCATAAAAGCGGCGAAGGTAAGGGATTTCGCGATAGGCAAGATAGATATCGGAGCCGGTTCGTCAATAGTGGAAGTTCACAGAGACTTCGGCAACAGGATGATGATGGACCTTCCCAAAGTAAGATACAAAGGGAAGAAGGTCACCGTGAAGATATCTCAGGACTGATTCCGATATCATATCTCCACTACGATAAGGGTGCTTCCGAGCTGTATCGTTTCGACCGCTTTGCCGTCGAGCGTCAATCTCTTCTCGGTCTCCCAGAACTCCTGTGCCAGGATCATCTTTTCTCCGTCTATGGTGAGTTCCAGACCGTCCTTTGTCATCATTTCCAAAGCATCTTTGGGAGATAGTGCGGAGAGGACCGATACGATACTCTTTGCCTGGCCTTTGAATGTCGGACCAAGCTTTGAGTGGACCGGCTTTATTGCCACTATCTCTTCCTTTAGTTCTGCTTTCTTCAGGAAGACCAGCTCTTTGATCTTTGATGTCTCCGAGATATCAAGCGACCCTTTCTCCAGCGCGGGGGCGTCATCGCCGATTATCTCGACCTTGGATAACTCGGTATTGAGAGGCAGCTTCCTCTCTGCCTTCCAGGACCTTATCGCTGACGTAATGTCCGTGATCGCCCCGCCGATCCTGACCGCTTCCTCATCGATGAATATGGGAACGGGCCAATCGGAGATGTGGATGCTCTTTACCCCTTCGAATTTAGCAAAATGCTCCTGATAAACGTCCTCTGTCACATGCGGCATGAACGGCGCCATCATCTTTATGCTTCCCAGGAAAACATTATACAGCGTATATTTCACAGCGGGGTCCTTTCTCGCCTTCACCATTTCAATGTAATTATCAGCAAGATCGTGCCAGATGAATCCTTCCGCTTCCTTTAACGCCTTATCGAACTGATATTCGTCCAAATATCCGGTCGCGGCCTCGACGGTCTGCGAATAGCGGCTTATGATCCATTTGTCCGACTCTCTCAGTTCTCCCGCCTCAGCGGGTTTGCTGTCGAAGAATCTGCCGACGAACTGCCCTATGTTGAATATCTTGTTGGAGAGCTTCTTTCCTCTTATCACATCCGGCTCTCTGAACGCATGATCCGTTCCGAGCGAACAGGATGCCGCGAAGTACCTGAGAGCGTCTGCGCCGTGGTTCTCCAATATCGGGATCGGATCAATGACATTCCCCACTGAGGAGTGCATAGGCGTTCCGTCGGGGGCCATGATGAATCCGTGTATCATTATGTCATCCCACGGGCGGGATTCTTTCAGCTGTTCTGATCTTAGGATCGAGTAGAATGCCCATGTCCTTATGATGTCATGCGACTGCGGCCTCATGCTCATGGGGAAGAATTTCTGGTGGAGTTTCTCGTCTCTCTTCCAGAACGTGTTGTACAGGCTGGATCCGGAGGAGTCCATCCATGTGTCGAAGACGTCCGTGCATCCGATAAGTTTTCCGCCGCATTTGCCGCATTTCTCTATCGGCGGAGCATCAAGTGTGGGGTCGACATAACATTGTTCTTCGGTTGCGCACACCGCCTCTCCGCAGCCCTCGCATTCCCATATGGGGATGGGGGTCGCGAATATGCGCTGTCTGCTCAGGACCCAATCCCATTCAAGGGACCCAACCCAGTCCTGAAGCCTTATCTTCATGAATTCAGGGTACCAATTTATCTCATCGGCCTTCTGAAGCACCCTTTCCTTGAGTTCGATGGTCTTAAGGAACCATTGAGGCACCTGAAGGAATTCCACCGGCATACCGCATCTCCAGCAGACCGATACCTGCTGGGGGGTGTCTTCCTGTTTTACAAGCGCGCCTATCTCCTTCAGGTCGTTTATGATGGCCGCTCTTGCCTCTTTCACCGGCATACCGGCATACTTACCGGCGAGCTCCGTCATCTTTCCGACCTCGTCTATCCCTTTTTCCATCTCCATATGGTATTTCATGACCCATTCTAGGTCATCCTTGTCACCTATGGTGCAGATCATGACGTTCCCCGTTCCATACTTCGGATCGACCTTTGGATCTGCTATTATCTTTATCTTGCGGCCGTAGATCGGGGTTACGAGTTCCCTGCCGATCAGATGCTGCTTCTCTTTATCATCGGGGTGGACCGCCACGACCTTGCATGTGCATATCAGCTCCGGCCTGGTGGTCGCGATCATCACATGGCCGTCGCCGCCGGCGATCGCGAATTTCACAAAATTAAGTTTCGTTGTGTTGTCCTTGTGGTCCACTTCTGCATCCGCAAGAGCGGTCATGCATCTGGGGCACCAGTTGACGGGGAAATCCCCCTTGTACACGAGGCCTTTGTTGAACAGTTCCACGAAGGACATCTGCGTTATGCGCCTGTAGTACGGAGCATCCGTCTGATAGTATATGCTGGGGTCCATGCTCTCCCCGAGTATCTCGAAGTGGTGCGTCATCTCGTCGATGAAGCTGTTGGCGTACTCGCTGCATAACTTCCTGTACTCTTCTCTGGGAAGGTCCAGCTTCGTGATGTTATGCTTCTTTTCCACTTTGACCTCAATGGGAGTGCCGTTGACGTCGAAACAGAGAGGGAAGAACACGTTGTACCCTCTCATCCTTCTGTATCTCGCAGCGAAATCGATGAGGGAATATCCGGTGGCATGTCCGAGGTGGAGAGACCCCGAGGTATATCTCGGAGGGTTATCGATGCTGTATGCGGTCTTATCCGAGTCGGGATCGAAATGATAGATCCCCTCTTCCTTCCACATCTTCTGCCATCGTCTTTCGACAGATATTGAATCGTACTGCGACATTGTAAACAGATGGTTATCAGTATAAAATAAAAAAAGGTTATGAAAGGAACCTCAAAAAAATCAGTTTCCGCTCCGGTAAAAGAGCGGCCTCAAAAAAGAAAGGATAAGGGAAAATGTTTGTGAATGACCTTCTCAGAAGGTCATTTTTGTCTGCATCGGCCTTACGGCAGATTCAGTTCTTTGCGCTTCTGGAGGATTATATCCTCGATCATCTGAGCCGATTCGACGGCATCGCCGTTGATGAACAGGTGTCCTCCGGTCAGAGCCTTCATGTCCTCGCAAAGTACCTTCACGATCAGATCGCTGCCGACGACGAATGGCGGGGTTCCCAGGTGCAGGGGGAGTCCGAGCGCAAGCCCGAACGCGCCGTCTGCCAATGCCTGCTCTTCCAGCCACTGCGCTGCGGACAACACGAGCGGAAGCTGCGGCATGTCTATGCCGAGCGCTTCTGCGAGTTCGGTAGCAACTATCTCCAGACGTCCGATGGCGAGGCACGGGCCGAAGTTCAGCACCGGAGGTATTCCGAGCTGCTTACATACGGCTTTGAGGCCGGGTCCGGCCAGCTCCGCCGCTTCCGGCATCATCAGGCCGCAGTTCTCGATACCGCCGGATGAACAGCCCGCGGTCAGAACGATTATGTCCCTTGCGATCAGTTCTTTGGTCATTGCGACCGTCAGCACATCGTGGCCGCCGGCGATGAGGTTGGAGCAGCCGACCACACCGGCGACTCCTTTGATCGTACCCGCGGCTATCAGATCGATGAGCGGTTTCCACGAGTCGCCGAGGAAAGCTTTCAGCGAGACTTCGCTGACACCCGTCAGGGAGTTTCCGTTTCCGTGGTTGGGGAGCAGTTTCATCGGCACATCGCTGCGGCGTGACTTGTAAGAGGCTACGATCTCATCGATGATGTTGTTAACAACGGTGGCGCGCGTCTCGAAGTTGAATTCCATCAGCACTGCGTTCGCTTTCTTTGCTACCGGGTCTACGCAGATCTGTTTTATCTTGAGTTTGTCGCAGATCGGCTCTATTCCCGGAAGGGTGCAGTTGAACTCGGATATGACCGCGTCTATTGCGCCTGTGGACAGGATCGCTTCGCTGGTGAAGTTGTTGCCCGCGTGTCCGTCGAAGAACTTGGTGCAGTGCGCGCCGCGGAGCTGCATGTCCTGACCTACGCAGGTGCAGCCGATGATCTTGAAGCCTTTCGCTCCGGCGGCCTTAGCTTTCTTTACGACGTCGTCCTGGGTCAGGCGCTCCTGCAGGTATGTGAACTTCGAGTGCTGATGTCCGGTGATCATGATGTTTATGTAATCCGGGTCGATCACGCGCAGTCCTACAGGTGCCATGCGGAGTTCCGGTTCGCCGAGAACTACGTCATTCAGCAGGTTGGTCAGCGTGAGACCGTACAGACCTGTCGATATGCCGAGTTTGAGGCAGTGGAGCAGCATGTGTACCGGATCCGAGTTCAAGTTCGTCGAGGTCTTCACGACACCGGCGAACACTTCGGATTTGGCGCCTCCGGGGAGTATGCCGAGCTCTTCCCAGCGTTTGTAGCGCGGGGGGTAAGCCATCTTTTTCGTAATGACCATTTTCTCGAAATCCGGTTTGTAGAGGTCGGCAAGCACGGCATCCGCCACTTTGACGGCTTTGTCGTAATCGTCGGTACCTTCTATGCCGAACATGCGGCAGAGGCGGTCAAGCGTCTTCTTTCCTTTTATCTCGCCTTTGGCAAGAGCGGTTCCTTTGAGATTTCTGGCAGTGTTCTCCACTATGTGAATGTAACACCCCGAACCCGCTGCGATCGAACGCAGGAAGTTGCGTGCCGCGATAACATCGGCGGTCGCACCGCAGACCCCCTTGGGGGCGTCGTCGGTTATGCGGCAGGGGCCGTTCGCGCAAAGCTTGCAGCATATGCCGCCGAGGCCGAATCCGCATTTCATTCTCTGGGTATCGAAGCGGTGGAATGCCGTGTCCGTGGGCAATCCGATAATGAATCCCTCTAGTTCTTTGTCCGCACTTTTGCATATCCTGTTGTTAGGCCAACTTGTCATAGTATATCCTCCTTAATTAATCCATATTTTTTTTTATTTTTCTTAAAGTTTAACCGGTGTAATGTGAGCATTGAGACCGAGATTCTTCGCCTCCATTCCCATCGCTATGCCGTAAAGCTGCGAAAGGTGGAGCACTGGGAATGAGTACGCGCTGTCTTTCTGACCTGCATCGAATTGAAGGTGACAGAATGGGCATACATCCACTATCATCTCGGCACCGCCGTTCTTCATGATCTCCAAGTTCGTATTGGTGAACTTCATCGCTGTGTCGCCGAACTGCGACCTGACGCCTCCTCCGGCGCCGCAGCAGATCATCTTCTGCTTGCGGAGCATACTCTTGGCGCCCACTGCCTCGATCAGCTCATCCAGGATCCTTGGGTCTTCCGGGTCGTCGAGCCGTTTCAGTTTGCTCGGTTTCAGGAAGTGGCATCCGTAGAACGCCGCCACTTTGTACTCGGCGGGTTTCTTTACCGCTTTCTTGATCTTATCAATGCCGACCTCGTTGTACAGCACTTCGGCAAAATGCTTCACTTTCGTTTTGCCGCTGTATTTCAATCCGATCTCGGCGAGGACCTTGTTCACTTCGGCAAGCATCTCTTTGTCCTCATGCAGCTCGTGGGCGGCATCGAACAATGAGCCGTAGCAACCGTTGCATACAGTTACGATATCCAATCCTTCCTTCTCAGCGAGAGCGAGATTCCTTGCGGCCGCGGCCAACCATGTTGCTCTGCTGAAGGATTTTATCACACCTGGTGCTGGGCAGCAGCTTGTGTCTTTCAGATCCACCAATTCAACTCCGAGCGCATTGAACACTTCCCTTGTCGATTTCTCGATACCTGGGTACCTTAGGGGTGCAATACATCCCAGAAAAAATGCATATTTTGTCATTAATCCACCAACTTTTTAAAATTCGTCAACTCGAGTACTTTGTCGAAGTCTGCCTTCGCCGCAGCATTGTCGATTACAGTATGCGGGTTCTCCGGAAGCCCGAGCTCTTTCCTGAGCTGTTTGATCTTATCATTGATATCAACTGTGTGTCCAGTTTTTATCAGGCTTTCGGCTACTTTTTTATGGTTCTCATACAGCTCTCCGTCGGTGACGGTGATATTTCTCAGCGCGGTGATAACGTCAACGACCTGAACGTTGCACGGGCACCATTCTACGCATGTGTAGCATGTGGTGCACTTCCACAGGTCATAACCGTTTATCGCTTCGTCTTTCAGCCCAAGCAAAGATGCCCTCATGATGTTTGCCGGTCTTAATGAGGTCCTCTTCGCAGATGGACATTTGAGTGTACATGTACCGCACTGGAAACACAACTTGGCGCTAGATCCGCCATTGGCTGCTAATTCCTCTGTAAATTCAGATACAATATTTGTCATCTATACACACCAAAGTGATAGAGTACTTAGTCATATATAAAAGAGAACGCCGCTCCTAATTACTATATTTTCGCTTACATCGAAAGCTATAAAAAATAAAATTGAGTGGTGTTTAGACCACGCATTAAAGCAAGATAAATGATTGAAAAATCACTTTTTTCTTTTGCGGAAAGAGACGTTGGAATCCTTCATTGATGTCACTTGCTGCCCCATCTTTTTCATGAGGTCGTTGTTCACCTTCACGAGATCCCAACCCACTTCTTTCAGGTCAAGCACTTTTCCGTGTATGAAAAGCCTGCCTGAGAGGCTGTATTTCTTTCTTCCCTCTCCTTCGTCATTATATTTGGAGACATGTATCGTCAACGACTCCGGTTTGTATATTTTAGAGACCTTTGTCATTTCCGTCTCTATATCGGCGTACAGCGTGTCGGCGTAGAATTTGTCATCGTCGTCAAGCCCGCTTATCTGCACGAAGAGAGACTCCCTTTCCCTGCTTGCGGAAATGAGTTCTACGATGTCGTATTCGGTAAGTATCCCGACAAGTTCTTTTCCGTCGACCACAGGCAGCGTGGAGAAACTGCATTCCTCCATTACCGCCGCTGCCGAACCTAGCGTTCCGTCCCAGTCTATGGTCTTGACCGCGGTGACGTAGACGCTCTCGACCGATATCTGGGCCTTCGATCCCTTTTTGAAATCGCCGAAGCTCTTGGTATCCGTCTTCCAGTGGTTGTCGATGATCTCTTTCATCCCCACTATCCCGACGGGCGATATGCTGCTGTCGACGACCGGCACTGTCATGATGTCCAATCTCCTCATGATCTCCAAAGCGTCATCGAGTATGGCATTTTGATTTACGTACTCGACGGGAGTGGTCATTATCTCCCAGATCTTGATATCTCTGAATATCTTGATCCCTGCCGCTATCTTGGTCAGGCCCTTTCTCGACACCATGCCTATTACCTTCTTTCCGTTCAGGACGGCCAGCTGCCTGCAGTTGTTCGTAATTATGTACTCGGCGACCTTAGTTACATCGGTGTCGACGGAGACGGTCGGAAGGTTGCGTACAAGATTCTTTACCTTTGTATCTGGCGTAGTACTGCCTTTCCTCAGTATCGAGCCGTAACTGATCACTCCGGCATAGTTCCCGTTCTCGATTATCGGTATCTCTTGGAAGCCGGATTCTCTCATTTTTGACAGGGCCTCCGCCACCCTGTCCTCGGACCCTATGACAGGGAAGTCTGATACCATTATGTCCCTGACGGTCATTCCTTTAAGTTGCGATCTTAAAATCGTTAATTTTTTCAGGTCCTCTAAATCTTCAACTCCTATTTTCTCACCGTTCTATATATTGAGTTATTGCTGATATAAAAGATTGTTTTTGGTATCTGGCAGATGCCCCTTTTATGGTGCTGGAATCGCATTAATAATGTAAAAATGCCTGCCGGTCCCGCGCTTTCAGACGATTCCGGCAAGGTATTAAATAGAAATTGGTTCAGAGGTCCTCGAACCGTTTGCCGGATAAAAGGGACCTCAGGACATCCTGCACGGAATCGGCCCGTATCCTTTTCTGAGCGGTGGTATTACGGTCCCTTATGGTCACTGTTCCCTTGGACGGCCCGTCGATCGATTCGTAATCAACGGTTATGCACCACGGTGTGCCGACCTCGTCCATTCTGGCATATCTTTTTCCGATTGTGCCCGAGCCGTCATAATAGGCCTCTGTCGCGGGCGAGTGGACCTTTCTGTATATCTCCGATGCCAGAACGTCCAGCCCGTCCTTTTCCATGAGCGGGAATATCCCGACCTTTATCGGAGCCACTTCGGGCGCAATCCTCAGGACGGTGTAATCTTCTTTATTATCATATGTATAGGAGTGCTCAAGCACCGAATAGAAGATCCTGTCCAATCCGTGCGACGGCTCGATGACATGGGGGACAACACGTTCTCCCGATACCTTCTCGCGCACTTTGACCACTTCGAAGAATTCGCTGTCAAGTATGACCTCTTCATTCCCTATCTTCAGGGAAAGCTTGCCGTCCTTGATGTCGGAGGGGTGCTTCGTCTCCATCATCTCCGCGATGGCTTTTGCCTTATCCTTGAATTTCGGGCCCAGGGCTTTATGCTTCGCTTTGACCTTGTCGATCTCGATCTCTCTGGGCTCATCGAATTTTTTGAAGTGCGTAAGCTCCGTGCCCGAGAACTCGGCATGCCTTGACAGATCCCAGCATCCCCTGTCGGCTATGCCCGTGACCTCTATCCATCCGAATGAAAGGAGCACCTCGGCATCCCAGCAGTCCATGGCGTAGTGGGCCATCTCATCGCGGAGATGCTGTCTGAACCTGAGCCTCTTCGAATCTATTCCCAATCTGATCAGGAACTGCTGCGTTGTGTAAACGAAATATGCCAACACCTTGTTCGCTATTATCCCCTTCTTCACGGCTTCGCCGACAGTCATTGTCACGGTCTCCGTGCCTGTGTTGGGAACAAGCGTTATCAGGTCATTCTCTATGATCGGGAATCTGCTCCAGCTCTTATCGTCCGGATCGACGAAGAGCTCCACCTCCATCATATTGAATTCCCTCATCCTTATCATGCCCTGTCTGGGCGCGATCTCGTTCCTGTAGCCTCTTCCGGTCTGTATCACGCCGAGAGGGAGCTTTTCTCTGTTGTATCTGTATAGGTTAAGATAATTGACGAATATTCCCTGTGCGGTCTCCGGTCTGAGATATCCCACCCTGGATGAACCCGGGCCGATCGTCGTTTTGAACATAAGGTTGAACTCCTCCACGGGGCCCAATTTCCCGCCGCATTCCGGACACTTCACATCGAATTTCACGAAAGCGTCATCCAGTTCCTTCGGGGTAAGGACATCCGGGTTGTCGAAGAACTCTTTCACAAGGTGATCCGCTCTGAACGGGGATTCGCACTTGCCGCAGTATGTTATCAGGTCCGCGAACTCGTCCACGTGGCCGGACGCTTTGAAGACCTCTCTCGGATTGACGGTCTCTGAATCTATCTCTATGAAACCTTCCCTTCCTCTGTAGATGTCTCTCCAGACCTCGACGATGTTGTTCCTCATATTGGAGCCGAGAGGGCCGTAATCGAACATTCCCGCCACCCCTCCGTACAATTCGAAGGATGGCCAAATAAACCCTCTGCGCTTGCAGAGGGCCAAAAGATCGTTGCTGTTGACCTCGTTATTCATTTAAATTACCTGTTAGCGCACATAGAACATCAACATCATAGATCATGCCGACCAGCTCATCCTTGGTGCCGTGCACGGGGAGCTGTCCGAAGTCGTTCTGGATCATAACGCGGGCTGCATCATTCAGAGGCGTCTTCTTGAATACCGTCTTAGGGTCCTTGACCATATAGTCGCGGACGGTTGTGTCATCCGAGATATATTTGTCGGTAGCCGCATAAAAGAGCGGAAGGACATTTCTGTAGCCTGCGAGTTCCGAATCTTTTATCCCCAGGCGCATCATGGCCTCGGTGTCTGCGGTCTGATCGCTGAACAGGTCACGGTCTGTCAGTATCCCCACGAGTTTTCCTTTTATATCGAGGACCGGTACCGCCGGAACACCGCTTATCCTCATTGATGCGACGGTGTATGCTAACGGCTCTCCCTCGTATGCTGTGACGCAGGTCGTCCTTATGACATCTTCCGCCGTCATGGTGGTCTTCATATCGCTGACCTCTTTCAGAAGGTCTGTCGGGGTCACTATGCCCACGAGCCTTCCTTCTTCTATCACGGGAAGCCTGTGGATCCTCTTGCTGGCGAATATCTTTGCAGCCTCAACGATATTTTCGTTGGGAGTTACCGTGATGCAGTCTTTTTTCATTATCAGCGATAACTGATCCTCATCGAATTTTCTGAAGATATCCCTTCTGGAAACGATGCCCATTAGTTTGCCGTCGGAAGCACGCACGACCGGGAGTCCGGTAAGCTTGTTCCTTACCATCATGTTGATCGCATCGCTACGGCTTCCGGGAACCTCCGCCACTATAGGCGCCGTAGTCATTATATCCGCCACTGTTTTCATTCTGAACCGACCTCTGAAGATCTCACCAAAGAGAAAAGCATACACTTTTCCACTGATAGTTCTGGCGGGGTTATTTGTCTTTAGGTAATTAAGTGCATTGATTGACAGCGATGATCATTGTTTTGGAACAGATGATGCTTTTACTACCATAACGGGGCACTTTGCGCTCTGCACGATCTTCTCTGCAACGCTTCCCATCAGGAGCTTCGAGATCCCCGTCCTTCCTAAGGAACCCATCACAATTATGTCGTATTTCCCTGCATCGGCTTCTTGGAGGATCATGCTTGACGGCATGCCTTCGATGCGTTTCTCCTCGACCTCCACATTGGCCTCTTTGGCTTTTTTGGAGACATAACTTGTTGCTGTCTCGCCCTCTTCCTCAAGCGTCTCGTAGACATTGACCAATGTGACGGCCGGATCCATAGGCGAATTCGCATAGACCGACTTATCAAGAACGTACAGCGCGGTTACCTTCCCTCCCGACAAAGTAGCCAATTCAATAGCTGTGTCCACTGCGTGCTTTGTATATTCGCTACCATCCGTCGGTACCAGTATGTTCTTAAAACTCATCTTGTTTCCTCCTTTTCCGGTTCATACCTGTATATCAGGTCCCTGTTCCTCAGAATATCCTCAATGCGGAACTCTCCGGCGCATGGCAGCACCGTCAGATCCGCCGTCATTCCAACGGAGACATGAATCTTGTTATGCGGATATAATATCTTTCTCCCGTTCTTGAACATGGGGTCGGTGATGTCATCGACGGATCCCCCCTGCGAAAGAAGTATATCTCTGAAAGCGGAGGCCTCGGAACGCATGTCTGGGTTGCAGAGCATCGCGTTGTCCGTGCCTATCGCGATATCGACGCCGCAGTCGATCATCTTTTTCAGTGGCGGTACCTTTTTGTAATAAATATTGGACCTCGCACACACGACAACGGGGACTTCGGATTCTGCGCATTTCAACATATCCGAATCGGTCGCCTCCGTCATATGCACAATGAATGCCGGGTCCAGCGATAATACGAGGTCTATATCCTCTCTGATCCTCTCGCTGGCGTGAATGGCGAATATCTTCCCTCTTTCTCTTGTCTGATCCGCCACCTTTTCTATGTATCCGTAGTCAATGTCCGATATGCTGGACATTCCTATGCCGTCCGCCGCATCCAGTATCTTCGATACCTCGTTATGATCATATTCTGCGCTCAGAGGCCTGCCGAGTACTGTCGCTTCCGGAGCGGCCCTTCTCAGTATCCTGCATCCCCTTTCCCCGCCTTCTCTGAAATCGATGAATGACCCTATCCCATTCATACGGGATGTTCGGGCGTATTCCCTGATGTTGTTCTCAAGGGTCGATTCCTCAAGCCCCCTGAGATAAACATGTTTGAGCCCGTTCGGCGGAGCGACCAGCTCTTGGATCCCCAAGCCCGGCGGTATCTTCAGACCGGCATCCGCACAGTGAGTATGGGAGTTCGCCATCGGCGGTATGATCATACCTGTTGCTAGAGGTTTCTCCGGCGGATCCCCCTCTTCGATGTGCGTCACTATCCCTTTTTCTATGCAGACGTATCCGCGGACCATTCCGTCTTTGGTCTGCACGGTTCCGCTCAGGATATCCATGCTCTTGGGTATGCACACCGCGTATAAATCTGATAATGAAAAGCGGCGTGTTTAGGGCACAGGATATACAATTTTATGGTGCTAACGCTCTCGGAAACGTTAAAATACTTAGCACAATCTACTGGGGCGCAGGTGTAAAACATGCCAAAAGTAATAGATGCAGAATGTGTAGCATGCGGAGCATGTGCAGATGTTTGCCCTCAAGATGCGATCGTTGTAGACGACATCGCAGTGATTGATATGGACAAATGTGTTGACTGCGGAGCATGCATCGACGAGTGCCCATCGGGTGCAATTGTCGAGTGATCTCTGAAGAAATCATTCATGAAAGTCAGCGGGTCATCCGCTGAGATAAACAATTTCCATCCACCATGTTTTTAAGATAATTATTCAAAAACCGTTGATCATGCCCAATACGGCTTTTTCACAAATTTGTAAGCGCTTATCACTGCGGTAGCGGCCTCTCCGCAGGCGGTTATGATCTGTTTGTATTTTCCGGGGTAATCGATGACGTCCCCGCATGCGAATATCCCGTGGCGGTTCGTCATCATATCAAAGGTCACCTTGACCAATCCCTCAGGAGTAAGGTTGATCCCCCATCTGTTCAGATCCTTCAGGTCGGAATCTATTCCGATGTTTATGACTGCCAGGTCCACCGGCAGATCGAACGTTTTATCTCCCTGTTTCAGAGACACGCTCTCAAGGACATCGGTCCCGTTGAATGATGTTACGCTTGCGCTCATTATCTTCTTGACATTGCTGTTGCTGAGGTCCTCAACATTCGACTCGTCCGCCCTGAACTCCGGTTTCCTGTGAACTATGGCGGTCTCGGTCACCGAGTCCGCAATGAGCGCCATCTCTATGGCGCTGTTGCCCCCTCCGAACATAACTACTCTCTGACCTACGAGTTCCTCTTTTACCGGGAGTATGTATGATACACCTTTGTCTGTGAATTCTTCTTCGCCGGGGCAGCCCATCTTCTTTGGGTGAAAGCTACCCATGCCGATAGCAACAATCACGGATTTGGTATGGTACGTTTCCTTCTTCGTCACGACCAACAGCTCTTCCTCGCCGTTGTTTATCTCCATGACCTTCTCGTTCTCTCTTATGTCGCAGCCGAGCGATTCCGCTTGCGTATACAGTCTGTCGGACAGTTTCCTTGCCTGAACTGTCTCGAAGCCCGGATAGTTGCGTATACCCTTCTCGGGATACAGACTTGTCAGCTGTCCGCCCACGCGCCCCGCTTCCAGTATGAGTGTGTTCATTAACTTTGATCTTGCATAGATGCCGGCCGTAAGTCCCCCAGGTCCGGCACCGATGATGATTACATCATAGGACATTTCATGGTCATATCGATTATGTGTATAAAATAATCTCTCATGCAATATTATGGTCTTTGACCACTTTCTTAAACAAACATCATTTTTTTCTATCTCAAAAATATGTTATTCGTAGAATTGCTACGAATTATCAGAATTAGTGGTGATAGAGAAGATATCAGTACCTACATTAACGTTAATTATCAGGTAATGCGATATACTTTTATCATGGTCGCTGACGATATTTCTGCAGAGAGTCTTCTCAACATGATATTGGATAAAGTAGATGACATCATCGTCATCAACGATGCCGATATGAACATCATTTGGATGAACAGCTCGGCGCAGCGCAGACTTGGCAGATCCCTCGAAGATGTGGCCGGAATGAAATGTTACAAGCTGTTCGGAGCTACCTGCTGCTGCGACAACTGCATTGCGGACCATACTTTCGGGGGACCGCACCGCCGCTGCGACTGTAAGTTCGTGTGCAAGAACAGGACCGGCGAGTATGAGTGCGAACCCGTTCCATATTACAAAGAAGGAAAGCTGAAGATAATCGTACAGCATATACGCCCTGCCAACAAAAATGAATAAATAGCGATAACAGATACTCTCTGTTCGTGATCGAACTATCTGCGTTCTACCTTTCTTTGGGAGTGCTGTCTTGTTATGCCATTTTTATCATGGTATTCAACTTGCTCAAGAGACCAAAAGAAGCATAATGTCCATAATTCCCTCATGGAAGACCGTTCCTAAAATATACTTGTAATTCGATTTCTGCATCGGGTGGATAAATGGCAAACATTCCAAGCGAAGTATTAGAATTACTTAAAGCTCAGACAACGACCAAAGTCCTCGTGACGGCATCCAAAGATGCGAAACCCCATGCAATAGTGGCTGGAAGCATCGGATCTCCGGCGGCCGATACGATGATAGTCGGAGAAGTGTTGATGAAAGTGTCATCGAAGAACCTTTCCGAGAACCCCAAAGCGGCTTTCCTGATATCTGCGGGAAAGGACGCTTACGAGATAGAGTGCACAGCAAAGGCACGTCTTGAGAGCGGCCCGGAGATCGAAGCCATGAACAAAGGACTGGCAGCGATAGGGCTCAAGGCCGCGGCAGTTTGGGTGTTCAAGGTAGATGCGGTGTTCTATCAGGGCGCATCTCCGAAAGCAGGAACGAAACTAGCATGAAGAGGGGGTCACCCCCTCTAAAACCATTTGACCGCTTGCGCGGTACGTTTCAGGGTGGTCTATGGCGGCCATTGGCAGAGTGATCTATTGGCTTTTGAAAAAGAGATAAGAAACAACAGAATAATCATGGTACTGGGCATAATAGCGGCTGCGGCAGGGGTAGCCGTGGCTTTTACTTTCAGCAGATCCGCGGGCATCCTGATCCTTATTATCGGAGTTGCTTTGCTTGTGATCAGCTTTTCCATATCGAATGTTTTCTTCAAACTCAAAATGATAGAACGGCTCGAAGGCCGAAACAAAACTAAATAAAGAAAATGTTTAAAAGGGGGTTTAGAAGCGCCTTCTGTCGCTCCTTCCCTCGGGCTGGTGTTTCTTGAAACAGTCCCTGCAGTAGACGGGCCTTCCCTGTGTGGGTTTGAATGGAACCTCACATTCGTTGCCGCAGTCTGAACATTTTGTCTTAAAGTACTCTTTAGGCTGGTCTCTGCGATCTCCGCCGCCGCCTCCTCTGTATCCTCCGCTTCCGTAGGCCATTTTTTATTCCTCTTATTTATTTGGGTATTCCCAATACTCTACCTTTGCCTCTTCAACGATGGACCAGGAGCAATATTTGAATGCCTATAGGTATGAGATATCATTTAGTTTAAAAACGTTGCGATTGAGCATGTAGCCAAACAACGGAGTTTTTAAATAGTTTTAAGGGCGCCTTATATTTCGCGACCCTCAAGAGCGCTCTTTAGTATGACCATCTCTTCGTCGGACAGGGTTATGCCCTTCCCCATTTTCTCTCCGTCTGGGGACCATTCTCTGATATCATATTTCGGTTCCCTGTCATTCCAACTGATCAGGTTCAACTCTTTCGTCCAGCCTTTGGATGATTCTGAGAGGACTGCGATCTTCTCAACCACTTCATATTTGAACTCAACCGGCATCGGTGTTAACTCCTTTTCGTAGGATTACGTCTTATTAATATATAATAAAATAGGTAAAAATAACGCGCATGTGCGAATCAATACGTAAAAAATACATAATTGAGAAAAATCTTCATAAAAAAGTCTTTTATCTTAACCTTCGTACCCATTTTTAAATTCATAAAAATAGGGTTTAATTAAAAAGTTTATGGGGATTGCCTGAATCTCAGATGCCCATTGTGCTCTTTACGTCTTTGGACAGCATCGCGATGAAGCAGTACAGATAGACAAAGAACATGCAGATTGCAGATATCAGAACGAGTATACCCATGATTCCGCTTCCTATGGGGAAAGCGTGCACGAGAGTTAGTATCGCCAATACCAAGAAAACGACCACCAGAATGATCCAGAGGATCTTGCTGATGACGTTCTTGCCGTGCCCTGCAACCTTTCCAGCTGCCCATATCAGGATCAAACCTATTATGATGGACACAATCATGCTTGCAATGGCGGCCCATACTGATGCCCCTATGCTGCTCGAGTCAGCATTGGAGAAGTATGCTCCAACCGCATTGAATAGCGCCTGAAGAATCGTTGCGACTCCGACCATCCTTATGAGTCCCGAGACAATATCGGATTGGTCGTTCGGTCCGCCACGGACTTTGAAGCCGTATCCAAATATGAGTATTCCAAATATCAGTGCTGCAATCCCGAAGCAGATGGCGGCAATCTTAGCATTGTTGGTGTTGCTGCTGTCAACCACACCTGCCACGGCATTGCCGATACCCACTATCAGGGTTATTAGACCGACTATAATGAGTGCCAGTCCAACCGTTTTGTTGTTGTCAAAGAATGACATACACCATAAGCATACTTGCCTATATATAAACTTTATTTACAAAAAGCCTCAGATTTTTTATATATGGGTCTTTTATGAAGGGGATTTTTTTCGTGTGAGATGAGAGGTACTCAATGCGTTGTACCTACTAGCAATTTTTTAAAACAAAAACGTGCAGGATGTTGATCGGCCCCCCTCGGCACATTCTTTCTGCCGTAAAGTTTTATATCCTCGTTTTGAATAGAACATCCGCAGGTCAGATCGAACCATAGAAAATCTGCCTGAATGGTGTAAACAAATGGACTTGCTGTTCCTCATAATGATAACCGCTCTGATTGGAGTACTTGTGGTCCTGTCGGCATATTTCGCATGCTGTGAGACGGCCTATACGGGAATGAATCAGATAAGGGTGAAGAACCTTGCCTACGAAGGCCGTAAGAATGCGGAGAAGGCACTTAGGAACTATGAGGACTATGATAAGCTCCTGACGACCGCCCTCATAGGGAACAGCGTGGTGAACGTAGCCATTTCAACGCTTGCGACGATGCTATGCTCAGAGCTGTTTGGCGTTGTGTGGGGCGTGATCATTGCGACGATACTCACCGCGATTGTGATATTGGTCTTCGCGGAGATAACGCCTAAGACCTTGGCAAAGAGGAATGCAGAGCGTTACTCGCTCAGGTTCGCCAGCTCCATTCATATAATAATGACGATACTGTCGCCGATATTGTGGGTGTTCATAAAACTCACGAACTTCCTGTCGAGAAACGCAAAGAACGATTCCGCAGAGGTTCCGTCCTTCACAGAGGACGAACTTCATGTGATGATCGATGAAGTAACGGAAGAGGGAGCACTGGAGCACAGCGAGGGGGAACTCATCAAATCCGCTATGCAGTTCGACGACATCAAGGTCTCGGAGATGTATACTCCGAGATTGAACATAACCGCTGCCGACATAAAGGCCGATATTGAAAATCTCAAGATCCTGTTCCTTGAGTCCGAGTACTCGAGGATACCCATCTATGAGGGGTCCGTGGACCGAATCATCGGCGCTGTCCATACAAAGGATTTCTTTTCAAAGTATGTTCTCGGCGAGAGCTTCACAATAGGGGACATAATAATGCCTGTGAAGTTCGTTCCCGAGAACACAAGCGTCGCGACGATTCTTAACGACATGCAGAAAGCGCACATCCACATGGCCATTGTTCTGGACAACTTCGGCAGGACCCTCGGCCTGGTGACGATGGAGGACATCCTCGAGGAGCTTGTCGGAGATATCTGGGATGAGAGCGATGAAGCGGGGTATCCCATACACGAGGAAAAGGACGGGGGTTTTACCGTTCCCGGAGAGGCCAACGTGTTCGATGTGATGAAAAGGATCGGTATTGAATTCGATGCCGGCGACTTTAAAGGCCAGTCGGTAAGCGCGTTCGTTTCTCAGGCGATCGACAGGGTCCCGAAGAGGGGGGACATTGTTGAGATGGGCAACTACAGAATTGTTGTGAGGTCCATGAAAAGCCGCCGCGTGAAGGAAGCGAAGATCTATCCCGTCAAAGGGGACGGGCATCATCATTCTGAGGATCAAGAGAATTAAGGAATTCCGTCATATTCACAACAGCTATCTCTTTCCTTGCCGGGTGTGATGCTACTTTGCCTGTGATGGAAAGAACATCGCCGTGGTGGGCTGTTCTGTATCTTCCCTGCACAAGCTCCTGTTTATCCAATCTTAAATAGAAGACGCAGTCCTCATCGATGCGTTCCTCTGTACCGCTTTTGAGCTCGCCCTTCAATTCCTTCTCTAGTCTTATGAAGATCGGCATTATCTCTTTCTGTTTGGTCAATTCCGCACTGAAGATCAATATGCGGTTCCCATGTTCGCTCTCCGCGATATCGCACTCGAATTCGTCGGTACCTAGCAGTTCCTCCATTGCGTCGTGTATGACCTCTTCGTTCTCGGTGGAATAACAGAAAACGTTGACTCTGAGCCAGTGGAATGTGCCCTGCATGAACGGTCGATGGAGTCTCGATTAATTAATACTTACAATTGGCCCTGCGGTGACGGCAGCAAAGAGACGAACCCTTCCGGATCTGAAATTGAGAATGTGACCACTTTCCTCCCCGTGAGCTTCAGCGATACTCCTCGGTCGTATCCTATGCAGATGAAGTTCTTGAAAGACACTTTCTTTATCCCCCAGCCGCTGTAGTTGCGTATGATCCCTATGTCTCCGGTCTTGTGATCAATGATCTCCTCAAATTTTATCTCATACCGTTTTATAAATCTGATTTGTATCGCGTTATCTCTGACACAGATCCTGAGTTTGATCTGCCAGCAGAAAACGATGATCCCTCCGAATATCACGGAAGTGGCGGCGAACATCCATATCGGCGTGCCGATGGAATCAATGAAACAGCAGACGAGTATGAAGACATCGGTCGCAATAAGTAAAATGGCCATCATAAGGAATGCATTCCTCGGAATAACGTCCTGCACTTCTTCGAACGTACCGGTTGTCTCACTCACAAAGGGTCATAGTAATTTGTGATTAGAAATGTATCGCCAAACATGCGCCGTTTATTTGTTAATTAGGCCTGATTAAAGCCCTTGTTGGCAAGGTTTATATGGTATGTCCATATTTGAGTGAGTACTGGGCCCGTAGCTTAGACTGGCTGGAGCGCCCGGCTGATAACCGGGAGGTCAAGAGTTCAAATCTCTTCGGGCCCACTATCCGAGCTTACGAGCTCGTTTTTGATAATTTTGGTCAATCAGAGAGTTCTCCGACACTATGTGCGCGAGAGCGGATGGAATAGCGACGGCCGTGAGATCGTTTGTTAAAAGGAGGAGGAACTGCCAGAGAGAGAGAGTCTCTTCGACAGCTGGAGAAAAAGGTTTTTGAGCCGGAAGTGGACGCTTACGCGGCCCCACAGAGGTAGATCGTCCATATCGGACATATCATCCATCCATATACTCTATGAGTATATAAAAAGTTGTACAGATGGAAACTGAAACAAAAAAGTGTGGAATAAATGTTTAAAAAGAGTTTGCCTGGAGATCAGCGAACTTCGATGGTCACGTTATCCGTGATCTCTCCCTTGGGGATCGTGTACTCTCCGCCCGTGTTCGGCAGCAATGTCTTCCACTGTCCGTCCTCTCCCACGCGATAGGACACCTTTCCGGAGAACACCCCGTCTATCGAGAACCGGTACTCGCTCTTTCTCCTGACCTTTTCATCGCCTATTATGTTCACATTGCTGCCGCTTACTTTGATAACGTCATAGTATCTTCTGTAGAACAGCAGGAACCATATCAGCAGGCCGATCAGTATCAGCAGTATTATCAAGCCAAGAGCCCACCACAGAAAGCTGCTGCCGTGGCCGTCGGAGGAACCGGAACCGTTGCCGGAATCTCCGCCATTGTTCGAGTCGTCCGGATCTGCGGAGGTTCCCTGATCGACGCTGCTCGCGACATCTATGCTGTGGTTGGAGATGACGTTCGAGAACGTGTAGTATCCTTGAGATATCTTATCCTGCGGCAGGGGTTTGCTATCCACTGTTACGGAGGATATCAGATACCCCGGTGAAGCGGAGAATGTGAACGTTACGCTGTCCCCGCTTTGCACTGTGATCATCCCGTTGGGTGTTATGTTCGAATTCGAGTCGGAAGATGCCGTTATGTCGTATCCCTTAACGGACGGCACTGCGGCCTGGTTGACAATGACTGTCGTTTTCCCGGTTGCGATCTTGTACAGTTCCGACGACGGCGTGAACGTGTAACCGTATTCCGTGATGCCGCTGTCTGAAACGTGCGGTGTTATGCTGCCGTCATTCCAATCGAATGTTCCGCCTACCGGGCCCAGGGATGTTGGATCCTTCGCCGTCACATCAAGGTTCGAATCATTCAGCGTCTGACCCTCGTCAATCGGGTCCGTTACTGCCGACAGGAGAGGCAATATCCTATCCACCTCCGCACTTATCTGCGACGCAGTCTGTACAGAATTGGGTATGCTGTTGGGAACCTCAAGGCCGCTGAACACTGCAAGTTCGGGGTAGTAGCAGTAATCTGGATCTGCGTCTCTCTTATCAAACGCTCCCCCCAGCTGGTCCATGTATCCGCCGGACCTCAGAACATTAGGATCTATCATTTGTGCCGTGGTCAGGCCGATCATATCTCCGTTCCCATTGTTGTCTATGCCTATGCCGACCATACCGACAGCACAATTGTCGCTGTTGAAGTAGCAGTCGGAGACAGTGGAATAGTTACTATATCCGACCACGCCGCCGGCATAGATGAGATCGTCGCAGGTGCCGGTGACCGGACCTGTGTTGTAGCAGTTTCGGACTTCATCGCCCTCACTCCACCCGACCATACCGCCGACAGTGACTGTGCTGCCACTGCTGCCGGTGCCGCTGATCGAGCCTGTGTTATAGCAGTTCTCTATCTGGCAGGTGGTGCTCCAACCTGCCATACCGCCAACGCTGACAGTACCGCCTGAAAGGTTGATACCGCTGATCGAACCTGTGTTGTAGCAGTTCTGGACTGTGCCGCTTTCGTTCGCTCCAACCACTCCGCTGACATAGGTGAGGTAATCACTGGTGCAAATGACATTACCTGTGTTGTAGCAATTCTGAATATCGCCGGTTTCATTCCAACCGTTAATTCCGCCTACATAGCAGATGGAGCTGCCGTCATTGCTGCCACCAAAGATATTGCCTGTGTTGTAGCAGTTTGAGATCACGCATGCACCGCTGTGGTTATCCCCGACTATTCCACCTACATTGGCCACACCGAGACTGCCATCGTCGTAGATATCACCTGTGTTGTAGCAATATTTGATCGTATCACAGCTGCCTGCGGCCACTCCGCCGACATCATAGCCGCCTTTGATTGTACCTGTATTGTAGCAGTATAGGACAGGACCATAGTTGGCAGCGACCACACCGCCAGCATAGTTGCTGCAAGTGATCGTACCTGTATTGTAACAGTGCTGTATCGTTCCGTAATCATATGCGACCACGCCGGCGGCATAGGTAGAGATGCCTCCGCCTTTGATCGAATCGTCGACTATTCCGAGGTTCTTGATCGTGCTTTCTCTGTCGCAGCATCCAAACAGACTGGCATAATCGCCCGATGTGTCTATCGTAAGGTTGGTTATAACGTGGTGATCGCCGTCGAAGGTTCCATCGAAAAATCTGAAGAGATAAAGCGGGCCGGGTGTACCGACGGCTAATGTGCCGTCGCCGATCGGAATCCAGCCATTGCCGCTGTTCCAGGATGTGTTGCTTGTGCCATAGATCGAAAGGTCAATATTATCTGTGAGCGTTATCGTATCTCCATTAAAGTCATATCCATTTGCGCTGTCGTTTACGATCTGCGCAAGGCCGGCAAGCTGGTCTGCGTTGCTTATGTAGTAGTTGACTCCTGGTATGGTCCCGCCGTCGTACCAGCTTGTTGATGTGTCAGGATTACCTGTCCCCCCTGCCGCATCCATTGCGGGAGAATCGTTCATGACCGCTGTCGCGCTCATAGTTATGACTGCTGCGATGATGACTGCGAACATCAGCAGTTTGATGTTTGTCCATCCGGCCTTGATATTGGCACCGGTGTCGTTCCCGTTCCGGACCCTGCTATCTTTAGAATACTCTTCAGCCTTAAGTTTCGGTCTCATTTGCAACATGTCCTCTTGTGTCTGTTATTCCTCATCTGTCTTTGTCTGTTCCCGTCCATTCGGGTTCTCAAAAGGAAATATGAACGGTGCCGCTTTCCTTCTCCCCTGTACACGCGCCTGCTGCCGATTTAGCAAAGGATCTTGTCATTGTTACGCTGTTAATATCTCTCTTTGAGTGCCAGAGTCCGTCTATATATTAGGTTATATCTCCATGATATATGGATGATGTTAAGATATCTTGCCCCTATCTTATCTTGCCATATTCCATTCCATCGGAGATACAGAGTAAATAGGCTAGGTCATACAAGGCGAGGTCTGTCGGAGAGGCCGAAGAGACACTTGCAGAGATGTTGGCACCTATGGTTCAAGAAAAAATTAAGAGGTTTTACCGTTACGGATGATGCCTTATTTCTTCTTCGGCGCGGCGGGCTTGGAGCCACATGATCCGCATTTCTTGTCATCCTTCTTTGGTTTGGTGTCAGCCATTTGTATCACCTCTTTAATGAGTATCAAAACTGCTCTATATCCATCTTTCCTATTCTTATATAGAAATATCTATCTTTTTGATATCTGGCAGACAAAAAGATTATTTTAAAACATACATCAAAAATTGTATCTGGCAAAATGAAATAAAAAGTTTGGGGGGTGGTCCCTGTTTATTTGGTCTGGAACTCTCCGGTCTTTTTGTGTTTCACAACTCTTGATCCTTCGTTGTTGGATTTGAGTGTTTTGACATATTCTTCCGCTTCGGCCTTTGTCTTGAACAGTTTTGTGGCCTTCATGGCTCCTTCCGCCTTGACCTGCCACATGCCGTCATCCGTTCTCTTTGTTATGTGCCAAACCTTGGCGCTGTCTTTCTTTGCCGCTGCGGGTTTTTCTGCTGTCTTTTTCTTTGCTTCTACCATTATTTGTCCCTCTTCGTTCTCTTTAACGGGTTTCTCTCTGGAAGCTGCCCATGCAGCATCATCTTTTTTTGATGTTTTCGGTTTTGCGTCTTTTACAGCTTCCTCTTTTTTAACTGGTTTTTCTTCTTTTTTCTTGAACATGTCAAAAAAACTCATATGGATCCCTCAACAGTTCATTTCTGATCTTTGACAAGTATCAGATGCCATCCGAAATCCGTTTTGACCGGCCCTACCAGATCGCCCTTGTTCGCGTTGAATGCCGCGGTCTCAAAAGGCGGCACCATCTGTCCCCTTCCGAACCATCCCAGATCTCCGCCGCTCTTTCCGGACGGGCATGTGGAATGTTTCTTAGCGATGTCCGCAAACTTTTCGCCTTTCAGTATTTTTTCCTTAAGTTCCTTGGCCTCTTTCTCCGTTTTGACAAGGATGTGCGCCGCGTTCACTTGTTTTACCATAAACCGAGTAGTGCTATCTAATTTAATATATTATTTGTCTGGGTTATTAGAAAATAATTATATCTCCCCAGATTTATACACTAGGGGATGAATAGAACTAATCGGGCATTGATGGGAGCCCTGATAGGAATTGCCTTAGTTTATGTTATCTTTTCACTGATTTTTACGTTGATGAACATCTATGATGGAACACATGGAACATTTGCGGTCAAAGTAATTCCATTCTACGACGGCTCCGTGATACCGGACCCATTACATAATGCGTTCTGGGATCTTGTAGGACTTTACACTAACCTTGGCAGCTATGATGAAGGGATCATTACGATGATTCTCTTTGCGCTCGGCTTTGCGCTCGTTTTGGCGGGATGCGCGTCCAAACCCACCTGGAACATAAAAGGCGGTACGGGCGACCCTAAGGAATACCTGTTCACGCACAGGCCGAAAGCGTTCCTGCTGTGTCTTATGATACCATGGAACATACTCACCGCGGCCTGGAGGCTGAAAAAGGTGCCGGTCATACTCCCGATCATATTCATACCGTTCATGCTCCCCTTCGCGCTGATGATGGATATCATTCTGGCAGTGCTCTTCGTGATCACTTGGGCCGTAATGAACCTGAGGATAAAGATGGCGGCGTCGAAGGACCGCGAGAGATACGACAGGGAGACGCAGTATGCTGTGTGCCCCAAATGCAAGAGGAGTTTCTACCAGCCGAAGGTCAAGTGCATATGCGGGCTTGTTCTGTCATTCCCCACTCCGAACCAGTACGGTGTGAAGTATCACACATGTAACAAAGGTCACAGGATCCCCTGCACCAACGAGGATGGCGCGAGGGCGAAACTGAAGGCGGTATGCCCATACTGTGCGGGGGAGATGTTCACCCATGATGCGAAACCCGTAGTTCTGTCTCTCGTCGGCTCGGTAGGTTCCGGAAAGACGACCATGATGCTATCGGCCGTTGAGTCTGTTACTGCGGCTGCAAAAGAGAAGGGCATCGTTTCCGAGATAATGTCTGATGGAATATCGGTCAACGCCCAGCGCGGAAAATCGCATGTTCTTCCCACACGCACCGGAGAACTAGATTCGGAATACTTCTTCCTCAGATCGAGGGAACTCTCTGAGAAAGAGATAGTCATCAATGACATATCCGGAGTGGAATTCCAACCTGACAGAGATAAGGTCCTTTTTGAAGAGTACTACAGATACAACGACGGGATAATCTTCACCATCGACCCGCTTGAGGTCTTGGCGCTGCATAATTCTCAATCTCCCACAAAGGGTTCGAAGAACACTCCCTTAGCGGCGTTGGAATCCTTTTACCACATGTTCACAGAGATTAACGGATACGGCCCGGCAGTGAAATCAGATACTCCCTTCGCTGTCGTACTGACAAAGATGGATGATCCGAGGGTTAAATCGGCGGTCAACGCAGAGGCCTCTCCAGCCGAGTTCCTTAAGAAGAACAGCCACAAGATGCTGATGGATATCATCCAGTCCGCATTCAAGAATGTCAAATATTTCAAAATCGCGTCCCTCGGCGAGAACAACAATGCCTCGGAGCCGTTCCTGTGGATATTAGGAGAAAAAGATAAGGATCTGAAAAATAAGCTGCTCTGAGGATCAGATCCGCGGCCTTTCTTCCCTTCCGTCAGAGGATCTTATGAATCTCTCCGTACCTTTGGGATGGAATTTGTCGACAAGGTCCCACGGCCAGCTTTCAAACTCATTCTCTCTTATGAAGTTCATGGCATCTCTGACATCTTTGTCCTTGTTAAGGATCACCGGCCCGAACGCGGACATCTTCTCGCCTATCGGTTCGCCTTCGAGCAGCCAATACGTTCCGTCCGAATCCCCGTTGGAAATGGTGATATCGGCGTTCCCGTCGAGCTTGAACCTTTGGGATACCTCATATTCCTCTTCTCCCAGCCTTACGGTGCCGCCTTCGACGAAATAGAGGTTCCTGCTGATGGAGGGAGAGACAGCGGGTAATGAGACCTTAGCTCCGGGAGACATCTTTATCAACAGTATCCTGACACGATGCTTTTCGTCTGAGGCCCATGAGACCTTGTTCGGCGGAAGTGCGCTGATGTTATCAAAACTTCCGGCAATGATCTTTACCGAGTATGCTTTGCCGTCCTGATCCTTTCTTTCGATGATCGGTATGTTCTCGGACCACATCATCCTGACCTCCGGATCGGACCCTTTATCCTTCAGCGGCAGGTTGATCATTATCTGGGTTATGTCGTTCGGATTCGGGCGGTCATCATATGCGAGAGGATACATCTCATCGTGGAGATACATACTGCCCGCTGATACCCATTGGACATCTCCGAATCCGTATCTTCCTTGGTTGCCGAGAGAATCGAAGTGATCGATGAAACCGATCTCCGGTATAGTGATGGTCTCGTACCCCCAGTGCGCATGCATGGGAAAACCGGGAACGACCTTACCGTGATACATCCTGAATCCCATGGCCTTTTTGTAATCCCTTCCCAGGTTCCTTCCGCTTATCTCCTGCAGAGGCGGTGCCTGCTGAGCATTCCCTTTGGGATAATCGTCTGTGTGATGGGAAGCGAACACGAACGGATCCTCGGTGTCCCAATGAAGTTTCAGATGCTGCGTTTTTATTACCGGCCCAGAGCTCTTTCTTCCGAACATCGGATCATCACAGTCAGCTAAACGAACAATAGGTTAAAAATATCAGCCTTGTTACGGTTGAACATGGTCGATAAAGAAACGCAGGAGGGGGTGCGGCTTAACAGATTCCTGAGCGAGGCTGGAACTGCATCAAGAAGGGGATCTGACCGGATAATCGAAGAAGGCAGGGTGACCATTGACGGGAGGATCGCCGTCCTCGGGGACAAGGTGTTCCCTGAGAACAAAGTATGCGTTGACGGCAAGGAAGTAAAGAGGGTCGCGGAAGACATCATCCTTGCGTTCTATAAACCGGCAGGAATAACTTCGACCTCCGACCGCGGCGATGAGAACAATGTCATCGACTTCATCGGATATCCGAAGAGGATATTCTCCATCGGAAGGCTCGATAAGGATTCCGAGGGCCTTCTTCTGATGACGAACAACGGCGACCTTGCCGACAGGATAATGCGTTCGAAGAACGAGCACGAGAAAGAGTACATCGTGAGAGTGAACAAGGACATTACGAGGGATTTCATAGAGAAGATGTCCAACGGCGTGCTTCTGGATGACGGAAAAGTTACAAAAAAATGTTTTATAGAAACGACCGCACCGAGAGAATTCAGGATAATCCTGAAGCAGGGGCTTAACAGGCAGATAAGAAGGATGTGCGACCAGCTGGGTTATGAGGTAAGGAACCTTAAACGTATAAGGGTCGTCAACATAACTCTCGGAGACCTCAAAGAAGGCCGCTACAGGGACATCTCGAAAAGAGAACGGGAAGATCTGTACACGCAGCTCCGTTTGAAGTGAACCATAAACCTTGATATAAATGTTTGAAAAAAGGGGCGTGAGCCCCTTTGTTTGTTCAGTTCCCTTTGGTGACCTTTTCCATCAGTCCCTGGGATTCCTTGATCTCGGAATCGGACATCTGGAGCTTGTTCTGCAGCTGATATTCCGTGTGCTGAGACATGCAGTCCACATGCGAAACAAGTATTCCCTCATCCGTGGCGACGAATTTGACCGTGATCGGGGTGCTCCTTGTCACTCCTTCCGGAAGGTCCATCTCGAATTCTCCGACGCTGTATCCGTCGATGACCTCGATCCTCTTTCCTTCCTCGTCATTCGATGCAGAGTTCTCGTAGATCTCCACTTTGATGGAGGACTGGCCGTCATCCATCGGGAAATATGTCTTGGTAGAGACGATCGGAAGCACTTCGTTCCTGAAGATGATGTTGGATATCATTTCCTTTCCGTCATCGTAGTTCGCTTTGATGCCGAATGATTTGCTCAGGACGTTGTGTACGGTTATCTCCCCTTCTTTTGGAACGTATGTCTCTCCCGCTGCTGTCGCCGCGGCGAAATCCTCCGCGAGGTCCCAGTTGTGAGACTTTGCGAATATTGATGCTCCTTTTGCGATAGACTGGTCCGGGTCGAATACCTTGACGCTTGCGTCGGGGTATTTCCCGGAGATGCCGTTCTTTACCTGGGGCATTCTGGAGGAACCTCCTACGAGCACGACATCGTCGATATCGGCGATCGTGAAGTTCTTCGATGCGAGCGCCCTTTCTATTATGTCAAGGGTGGTCTGCATGAGCGGCGCCGTGGCGGCCTCGAACTCGGCCCTTGTTATTGTATAGACCGCTTTCTTTCCTCCGACGGTGAGCGTTCCTTTGGTCGACTCTGCCGATGAAAGTCTCTTCTTTATCGTTTCGGAATCAAGTATGAGAGATTGTTTCACATCGTCGTCATCCTCGAGCTCGCTCTCGTCGATGTCGTTCTCCTCGCATACTTTCTGTTTGATTATCTTGGTCAGTATCTGATCCCAGTCTTTGCCTCCGAGCAGCCTCTCGCCGTCGGTCGCAACCGCTGTGAACGCGTTGCCGTCTATCTCGAGGATGGTAACATCAAATGTTCCGCCGCCTAGGTCGTAGACCATGACCCTTCTCTTTCCCCCTCCTTCCGCACCGAATCCGAAGGATATCGCTGCGGCGGTAGGCTCGTTTATCACTGTTACGTCATCAAGGCCCGCGACCCTTCCCGCGGTCTTCGTGGCCTCTCTCTCATTCTGCCCGAAGTAAGCGGGGCAGGTGATGACCGCTCTCTTGACCTCAGCGCCGTGGTTGTCGTTGAAGTCGTTGATCATTTTTCTGAGGATGGCTGCGGACAGTGTGACCGGGGTGTATTTGTTCCCGTCCACGTCCACTTCGTAATCTGTACCGATCTGCCTTTTGATCGCCGTTACGACCCTCTCGATAGGGTACATTATGGCCATATCTTTAGCGGGCGAACCGACTATTATCTCTCCGTTCTCGTTGAAGAGTATAACTGACGGCGTAGTGTCTTCCTGCTCGAAGTTCTTCTCTACGACCGGGTCGCCTTCTTCATCTATGTACGCCAGACACGAGTATGTCGTGCCCAGGTCTATTCCAATCACAAATTCATTGCTCATTTTTCCTCATCTCCTTCTGTTTTTCCCTTTTCAGAAAACCTGTAGATTTTCACTTTTTCTTTTAGAAGAACGCGCCCCTGGTACGTGTACCCGTCAGACACCCTCTCCGCTATCATACCGTTCTTAGATTCATCGTCGGTTGGTATGACGTCGACGATTCTTTGGTGTATTGTGTTCAGTTTCTCGAATTTACTCTGGCCTATCTCTACGCCGCAGTCCATAAGGATGTTCTCCATATCGACCCCGTACGCTTCGAACGAACCCAGTATCTCTTTCGGCGAGAAACTGTCCAGTTTAGCATTAATTCCGCCGCAGAGCTTGAAGAAGTCCTCTCTCATCACGGACAGCTGCTCAAGCATTCCTATGAATTTCCTGTTAGCAAGCTCCCCGTCCCTTTTGCTAATAACAGCCGAATATTCCTTCAGCTGCTCTTTCGACGTCGCGTATCTCTCCAGCCCTGCTGTAAGATCTGCGACCATCTTTTTGAGCTCGGCGATCTCATTCTCAAGAGCGGTCCTATCTTCTTCGGTAACCGCTGCCTGACATGGCTCAAACTCCTCTTCGTCTCTGACCTCTTCTATGATGATATCCTCTACGATCACTTCCTCCTTGGGCGATCCCTCAAACTCCTCTTCCGTTACGGCAGCGGCCTGATCGTCCTGGTATGTATCTTCTTCAATGGTATCGTCCTCCTTCTCATCGACGGAGCCCGTTACCAAGAAGTTCTTGAACTTGCTGGCTTTAGATGTTCTTTTATCTGTCATCTTTTCTTCTCCTCCAGACTCTCACGGAGCCATATGAACGGGTCCTCTACCCGCATAGGCGATATCCCTCTGGTAAGTACGTTCCCCGTGGGGTTGCTTCCGAGCGCGGAAACCGCAAAATACGAGTGCTCTTTGAATTCTTTGACCGTCTGTACGAATCCGTTCGAGACGGCTCTGCGCATATACTCTTCGATCTCGGCGCTTATTTGTTCGCAGTTGGTCCTGTCGTACTTCCCTCTTTCTCTTTCAACATAAAGCGAGGAGTTCTGCCCGAACAATATGCTGCTCTCCTCATCGTTCTCCGGTGCCTTCATCAGGACGTCGGATTTCGTCAGCACTACCGCAAGCGGGATCTGAATGGAATCCTTCACTTTGAGGGAGTTGTTGGTCCTGATTATGCTTGCGATATCCGACAGCATATTGGCGACGTTCCCTCCCGCAGGCGGCTTGTTCTCCATGCGTATCCTTGTGTTGATGTACGGTATCTGAAGCGGGTCAACGAGGAATACAATTCCCGATGCTCTTGATATGAATGAGTTCAGGTTGAGCCCCATCATCTTTCCCGTGGAATCCAGATCCTCTCCGGCCGTATCGAAGAAGACCAAGGTATAAACGCGCGGGGCATCCTCCTCAAGGAATCTGAGGTAGTAGATCATCGGCTCTCTCGACTCCCTGCTCTCCTCAAATGAGAGCGTCGGCGCGAGCTTCCTTCCCTCTTCGTATAGGCGTTTATAGTACATGTCCCTGTATTTCAGGGTGGTGCGGTCTGTGGCTGGGCTCATCGTGGCCCCGAATTCCTGAGAGAACGAATTTCTGAGCTGGTTTATCAGCACCGCTATGTAATGGCTCTTTCCCACTCCTTTGGGTCCGAGCAGAACGAAGACCGTGCTTCCTTCTTCCTCCGCTCCCTGCGGTATGGGGTTATGGCAGCCCGGGCAGAGCCTCTTGTATACGGGCTTTCTGCAGATGTCGCATGTTCCGCTCGAGTTCCTTATCACATGGTATTTCGTGGTGACCGGCGACGGCCCCGCTGGATCCTTTCCGAGGAAGATCGTGTTCTCCACATCTATCTCTTCCTCTATGTTCTTGGACCTGTACTTGCGTGCGCCTTTCTCATCCAACTCGCGCAGGAATATCTTTGTGCATGCGGGATTCGTACACTGATAGTGGATATCCTTCAGATCCACCGAGCTGAAGCAGAAGGGGCATGTGTATTTTGCCGAGCTGATCTGCGGTTCTGGTTTCCTTGCCATATATTCACTTCTCCTTGTACAGCGGGTGTATGAATCTGAGCATGTTGTAATCGTCCTCTTTGACAAAGAACAGCCTCACTTTGCTGATATCGACCTTGTCCTTCACTATGAATGAGACCACCGCCTTTCCGTTGTTCAGCGGGATCGGCCTGTTTGAGGACCATATCGACTCCCCGTCCCATATCTTAAGAGGTATTCCCTCTTTGACGGCCACAGCCGTCACCGGAGGGAGCTCGATGACGCTGCGGTCGGCGTCTATGCTCAATGTTATTCTCGATTCTGTCTTTGACCCTTCCGCGGCCATCGAATACCTGACCTTGCTGGATACCCCCGAGTAAATATCGATGCTCATTCCGCGCGATGTCATTTTCTCGCCCGATACGTCGTATACGGCGTAGATGGTGACGATCCTCTTCTTCGAGTTGCCCATCTGTATCCTGACCATCTTATCCTTGTTGTAGGCATCCTTGGTGATCGTTATCCTCTCGGCATCCAGATCGTCCGGTCCGGTCGCCGCGGCCGACTCTTTTATAACGAATATGGCTGAATCGGCGCCGTCCGGCCATGTCATCGTGACGTTGCAATAATTGCCGCTTATCCTTTTCTCCACATCTCTGAAGGGTTTCAGGTTCGCTACGGTTATGTCCTTGCCTCTGACCGCGACCTTCCCCGCGGGGATCATCGGGTAGATGTACTGTACGGCGCCGTCCGGGAGGAGGAACCTCATCCCGTTCTCGTAGACCTCGAGGGGCTGTATCTCTTTCATCCATGCGTTAAGATCGTCCATCTTGACGGTCCTTCCGAACATGTTCACCTTTCTCGGCGATGAATAGAGGACGACTTTCTCTTTGCTCTTCCACTTGGCCGTGAAAGAACCGTCCGCTTTGTTCCATCTGATCTCCATATCCCTTATGGGCTCCGGGAACTTCGTGGTCGTGAATGAGAACGCGTTTCCCATGGACCTTTCTGTGCGCCCTTTGTTCTTGTATTCGGCGACGAAAAGATAATGGTACTTCACTCCTCCTTTCAGGCCGTAATCGTCAATGACGGTCTCTCCGCCGTGCATCACTTCCACTTCTTCTCCGGCGCCTGCGGCGGATGTGCCCTCTTTCCTCCAGATGCGTACCCTCGAACAGCCTCTGGGCTTCTCGTATATCAGCCTCAGTCCGCCATCGATGGGTTCGATGATCACGTTCTCCACTTCTTTGAAGACCATCACGGGACCGCATGAGGCTGCTTCCCTTGAAAGAATGCCCCATCTTTTTGAGTATATTGAATAATAAGTATCTACGCCGGGTTCCAATGTTTTGTCCAGGAAAACGCTTCCTGGTATCTCTGCGAGAGGGATGGTATCATCCGCGACCGCCGGCAGGGAGTCCTTTCCCCTGAAGATGCAGAATGTTGTTCCCGTTCTTTCCTCCGGGACGGCGAACTTCAGCAGGATCTTTCCCTCCCTGACCTGGGCCGTCGCATCCGCGGGAGATTCGGGAGGGTGCTCCTTCATCTTTGCTCTGGCTATCGGGTGGTCCGGGCACATCTCCGCGGCCGTGACGTACATCATCATTACGTTGTCCGCCTCGGTCACGGCGGCGCGCTCGCATATTTTGTCCGCTTCGATTATCTTCTGCACTGCCTCTTCGTATCTTCTCTCTATCTCGGGATTATTCAGGATCTTGGTGAAATCCAGCTTAGCGTCGTCGATCGCTCCCCTGAGAGCATAGAATTTCCTTTGTTTGTAAAGGATATCCACATTGTTTATCAGTTCGGTGTATTTTGATGCCAGCGGCTTTAGTTCATTCTTCATCCCCTGTACGGCGGGGTATGTGGAATACACGCGCTCTATCTTTGCGATGCAGTTCGTTGCTTCGTCGATCATTCCGTACGAAAGGGCGATCCTGAACTTCTTCTCAAGCTCCTTAGCTTTGTTGAGCCCTTCCTGGAAATCGAACCCGCATTTCACGCAGGCCTTGTTGCCGGAGACCTGGCTGACCCCGCACTGGGGGCACTTCGTCTTTATGCTCGCACCGCAGACGGAACAGCACATTATGTTGTCGCCGGACTCGACGAGCGCGCCACAGCTGGAACAAGTGGCGAGTTTGCTTTCTTTCGATGAGAAATTGGAAAGGTACTTCTTCTTGACGCAGTACTCTTCGAGTATGGATATCGCCATCGCCGGGTCGGCGTTCGTGTTGCGTACGTATTTGTTGATCAGATCGTCAACGTATTCCCTGGCGAACGGCTGCCCGTAATCCTCATCCATCATCTGCTTCGCGGGACCGAGGATCCTCATGCATTTGCCGTATTTCACGAGATTCGAGAGGTCCTGGTCGGAACCGAGGATGAGTTTGAGCGCCCTCAGGGTCTGGATGTACGAATCCTGATTGGGAAGTACCTCCTGCCTTACGCTGTTGACCCTTTTCTCGCAGGAATCGAATGAGGTCCTGATCTGCGTGAGGGAACTCCCCTCGTCAAGCGGATTGATGTTTATCTCAAGATCGGGGTTCTTGATGAGATCGTTCAGGACATCCATTGGTGTGAAGCAGTGCACCTCCTGAAGCGCCTTGAACGCCGATACGACCTTTTCGCTGACAACGGGTTGAACGGATGTCTTCTTTATCCCGGCCATGGTGACAAGGTCGTCCTTGCTCACGCCGTCCCACTGCAGTTTCTTTACCAGATTCTCTGCGGTGCCCGGCAGCAGCACGCGGCTGCCGTCGTGAAGCGTTATGGAATCCCTGTTGAGCCTTGACGCTTTTGCCTTGAGTATCTTCCTGCCCTCATCGAACTCTTTGGATCTGAGAACGGAGTCTTTCATGACCTTGCGCATGTCCTCGACCATGTCGAGCCATTTGCCGATCTGGAACCTGCGGTCCAGATCGTTCTGCTTATCCTTGCTCTCTTTGGTCCACTTGCTCTCTTTGGCCGCGATCTTCTTTTCTATTGCGTCGTAGGTGTATGTGCTCTCTTTCAGAGGATTCAGGCCTATGAGGCGACAGTAATTCTCTCTGTCACTTGTCATCGGTCACATCCCTCAGCGGAGCCTTCCCTTGACCTCTTGATCATTGGGCCCGTTCTGGAAGCTGAACCCGCATTTCACGCATGTCCTGCTTCCCGATGTGCGGCTGGCACCGCATTTGGGGCATTTTCCCCCTCCGAGCCTTGCCGCGTTGCCTGCGCTCTCGCGAAGTCCCATAGAACCCGTGTTTATGGCCTTGGCGATCTTGCTGAAGGTCTCTCCGAGCCTGTTCAATGCTGTGTATATCGCGCCTTCTTCCACTGTGGCGATCTGCTTGAGGAATCCTATATCTGCCTCTCCTATCCCGACGCCTACGATGGCTATGTTGCCGTTCTTGCAGTTGAGCGCTTCACTGACGGCGAAATCTCTCTTTCCCCATATTCCGTCGGTAAGAACTATGATCAGCTTTCCTCCGGGGCGGTTCGACATCATCATGGCTGCCGTGCTGAAGGGGCTGCCGTCGGTCCCTCTTCCGTAAGTGTTCACTTTCAGACCTTCGAGCGCGGTGATGATCGTGTTGCGGTCCGGCGTCATATCCCTTATGACCCCGACCTTATCCCCGAATCCGACCAGCCCGAACATTATGTTCTCCTCCGTTGAGGTGGCGGTCATGAAATCTCCCACTGCGCTTTTGACCTCCTCGAGCGAGTTCCTCATGCTCCTTGAGAGGTCGATGCATAACACGACGTTCTTCGAAAGCGGTGTGTTCGAAACTATATCGCGGGGCGATCCTCCCATCCACGCTATGTCATCAGGGACGGGTTCGGAGTCCACCTGCAGCGGCTCTCCGTCCTGGTACGCTGAGACCTTCACCACTCCGTTCTCGTCATAGTTGTACTCAACATCAATGATGGCGCCGTCGCCGTAATTGTAGAATCCCGATATGACGACCTTCGCGAGCACGTAGCAGTCCAGAGGGATCTTGCTCTCGCCCTGGAGGGTGTAGACCTCTATTGCATCCGTCATGTTGCCCGCTTCGATCCTGAAGGGTTTCCTGACAGATGACGGGACCTTGGAGTTCCTCTTGATGATTATCTCATTGACGAACCTGTCCCCGCCGGGGCTTTCGGCAAGAGCGCCGAGGCTGTGGGCGGTGATGTCGGTTATCTTGACCTCTCTTACCCCCGTGCTCGTGCTGCAGTAGAATTCCGATGTTATGGCCGCGCCTTTGGCGACGGCCAGATCTGTGTCTGAGTGGTCGATCACGGGTTTTCCCGAGATCATGTTCAGGAATTTGGACACCTGAGGCATCCTGGTGGACCCTCCGACCAGGAGTATCTCATCCAGGTCCGCCCATGACATCCCGACGTCGCTGAAGAGCTTCATGCAGACATCCTTTGTGGCGTTGAGGAGGAACTGCGTCCTCATGTCGAACTGTTCTCTTGTCAGGGTGTATTTGCTTGCGTAGCCTTCATATTTCAATTGTATCTGAACGCTGTCCGTCTTGGTGAGCACTCTCTTATAATTCTCACACGCGACGATGAGCTCGTTCTTGGTGGGCTCGTCGTCCCTCGGGTCCACGCCGTACTCTTCGAGGAACTGTTCCGATATGTATTTGACAATGGCCGCATCCCAGTCCTTTCCTCCGAGCAGGTGGTTCCCGTCCGTGCCGATGACCTGTATGTTGCCCTTGTTGACCTTAACCAGCGTAACATCGAATGTCCCGCCTCCGAGATCGTAGACCATGACGGTCTTGTTCGTCTCTCTGTTGTATCCGTATGATATCGCGGCCGCCGTCGGCTCGTTGATGATCTTCATGACCTTCACGCCGCATGCTTCTCCGGCGCGGATCGTGGCGGTCCTCTGGAAATCATTGAAGTATGCGGGGACGGTGATCACAACGGAGTCTATCCTCTCTCCGGTTCTCTCCTCTGCGTCCGATATCAATTTTTTCAAAAGCATAGCGGAGAGGTCTTCCGCCTTGTACACTTTGCCGTTTGCCTCTACGGTGAAACTGTTATCGCCCATTCCTCTCTTGAAGGATGCCGCAATGGTGCCTGCGCCTCCGGCCTGCATGTCCTTTGCATCCTCTCCTATCAGGATCTCCCCGTTATCCAAAAAACAAATGACCGAAGGTGTCAATTCCTTTTCGAATTTGTTATTAACGATCTCTGGTCTGGACGTCTTTTTGTCATATCTCGCAACTGTAGAGTACGTTGTTCCTAGGTCTATACCAACCTTCATATCCCATCAGAAAGGATATATATCATGCGATATAAAATAGATTTGACGAGTGTCTACGAATTTCGAAATTCCGATTAGACAGATGAGCCGATTTACCGGTCATGATGCCACCGTACGAATATCGTAAACATTGCCTTGCCGTCCGGCTCGGATCGCCCTCGCCGCCCGATATGCCAGAAGAGATCAAAGCTCATCCAGGCTTCCGATGGATCCGTCGCATTCCTCGCAGTGTACTTTTTCGCCGCGCCTGTTGATCAGAATAGAGGAAAGACCAGCCCGTTTTCCGGCCAGAACATCATTCACGCTGTCCCCGACCATTATAGAGTCTCCGGAGTTCGCGCCCATCTCGGACATACATAGAAGTACGGGTTCGGGATCGGGTTTGGAGAACACCACTCTGTCCCGCCCGACGACGGAAGCGAACATTCTCCTTACGCCGAGCCTTTCGAGTATGACCTCGATCTGCGGCATGTATGAATTGGAAACGATCCCAAGCGGGCACCCTTCATCGGAAAGACGCGCAAGACATCTTTCCGCGTCGGGGAACAGCCTGACGCCGTTCAGGCACGTCCTTTCATACGTTCCGGCTATATGGGCGACGAATTCCCTGTAAGTGCCCGGAGAGTTCGGATGGTGTTTTGAGAATGTCATGTTCAGAGGGGTGCCCACATACTCATCGTACAGCGCCGGATCGTATGGTATGTCGAACTCCCTGAAAGCCGCGATGTATGCCTCCTCATAACCCTTTCTGGAATCCACCAGGGTGTTGTCCAGATCGAAAATGTAGAACCCGTACCTTCTCATTCTTCCGGGAGAAGGCCTATCGGTTGAAATTATTTACTGAGGGGTCGCAGGATGTCGCTGAGGCTGAGGAGTTAGGGACGATATCCTGCCTAGGAATTGAAAATAATATCAGAGACATAACTGAATATATAGAAGTCAATATATTCCATAACCTTTGAGAAAGGCCAATGAGGCGGATAGAACGAATAACGAAATGAAAGAGATGATGAGGACTACGCCTACGATTACCCACGTATTTTTGTTTGGACTGTTTATATTCATCTCCTTTTCAACAGCATTAATGTCTCCTCTCGTAGCTTTTGCATCTGGAGCATTTATCTTAATATGTTTCATCCACAATGCAGTGAATCTGCCAGCAATACGTTGTACTGAGGACCCCCTTTATGAGGAAGACCCGCAAGGATTCTTTGACCTGAAAGTGAAATTTACATTTAGGCTATGGGCAATCGGCATTATTATAATGGCAATTATTTTCTTTGTTGCAGCAAGTATATGGTCATTTTTGGTGAATACCGATCTGGCTTATTCATACGAGGTACCGAATATTGATCTTGTAAGCTCTCTTGTGTTGTTTATGATTTCTCTGGCGCCTTTTATCCCTGCAACATTTGCCCTTATGAAAGCATCATATGGGTACGAGAGCAGACCGATGGAGTGGGTCTCATTGGTGTTGGTAGTCATGGCAGCTGTCGGAGTCCCCATAATTGAATGGATATTTTTGACAAGTGTTCCTTCTGACTATGTTCCTCTGTTCCATACGCTTGAAGTATTCCCGTTCTTGCCGTTAAGCATATGTGCACTGGCAGTATCGCTGATAGCCACATTCTATCTGATAAAAAGCGCAAAGAAATCATTCACAGAATACATAGAAAGCGGTAAAGTGTAAAGAAAGAAAAAAAGATGTTAAAGAGAACCCACCCGCGCCGTTGCACCAATGGTTAGAAAACAGCGGACGGATGAGTTCTCGTTTTTTGCTTAATGCCTCTTTGCCACAACGGCCGCTATGATCCCTACGATGAAGATCACACCGAACGCCGAAACGAGTATCCAAAGGGTCGAGCTGCTCACGGGGGTATCCCAGACGCTGCTGTTGCCGCTGTTGCTGTTCTGCGGCGTCACCGGCTGCACCGGCTGCGCGGAAGAATCGCTGACGGCCTTCCATATCGCATAGAACGTTGTGTCCGATGTTATCGCCACTGTTTTGCCGCTTGCGCTGGATGATTGGGTGTACTGAGCGCTATTTGCACTCTTAGACGTGGCCCATCCGGTGAAATTATATCCTGATCTCTGCGGCAGTTTCGAGAACTGAACCGTGATCGTCGTTCCCGGCGTCACTGTCTGATCCATTGGCTTGGATGAGAAGGTCCCCCCGTTCGCATCGTACTTCACGGCGTAACCGCCTGTCGACGTTGCCGATGCCGTTATCTGAACATTCGACGAGGGCATGGTGAATTGCCCGTTGTCCACTTCGATATCGGACGGTATGGTCCAATCGGTCACATTATATCCGGTCCTGGTAAAGTTCTGCCTTACCGTGACGGTATCGCCCGAATTGAATGGATCTATGAAGACAACCTCATTTCCTACCATATATTTGACGCTGTACTCCTTCATTGTGATAGAAACATCAGCTGTCTCCGTCACTCCGTGGGATGTATAGGATATGGTAACAGATGTATCGGTGATCGCGAGTGTAGTGGGATCCCATGTGTAACCCGTCACTGCCATTGTTCCGCTGAAGAACGTGGCGGTGACCACCATGCCTGCGGGATTAAAGGCCTCGCCGTCAGCGTATGTTGTCCTTGTCGGCAGAGTGGTTATATCAATGCTTCTCAGACCATCTATGATAAAGGTGAATGTTTTATCTCCCTGATAATGAGAGGAACTTGCCTTGGCCGCTACATCGACCGTCACGATAGTGCCTGCGTCCCAAACGTCTCCGACAGTTGAGGATGTTATAGTAACATCCGATGATGCTATACCGCTGGGTGAGAAAACAAGGTCGCTGAACGGCGGCGTGATCTGAGATCCAGTATAGAAGTACTGCGTGCCCGGCTTCAGTGTCAGTGATACGGATGCAATGTCGATCTTGCTTACAATGACCTCAATATTGAACTGGCTGCCGTTATGCTTTACCAGAAAGTTGTAAGTTCCCGGAGAACCGACGCTTGCGTTAGGGTTCACCCATGTGTATCCTGTCGGCAAAGGGACATCCTTCAGTGTCTGACCGTTGGTTGCGGTAGGCTGAGGGAATATCGTTATGCTCCCGGAGGTTGCGGTTCCAGCGGGTCCAGTAAGAGTTTGAGGCAATATTAGGGAGGGTGACATCTGGACCATATAGCCTGCCGACACAAACTCAACCGACACTACAGCATTATTGTCCCATGTATTATTATTAATCTTGAACGCTAAAGTCAGAACTTTGCCTGTGCTCATATTGTTATCGTTTGTCGCTCTCATAGTAAGGACGCCCAAAGATCCGGGGGTTGATTCGACGAATGCTGCGGCAGGATTTGAAGGCGCCCAGTTAGATGCGAAGGCCGATCCGCTACTCGCCCATGTGAGAAGGCTTGGGTCCCATGTAACCTTCAGTTGCAAATTCCACACACCACTCGGGTTGGTATCGAGAGAGATGTCTACATATACTGTTTCCCCGGGGTATCCGGAAGCGGCGTCAGTCATACTGAAATTAAGGTCGGGTTCTGGATCCGCACTCGAGCTGTTGTTGTTCGCAAGAACGATGAACATACCGGCTACGAGAAGCGCGAAAGCTACCGCCATTATGATTTTTTTATTTAATTCCATGAAAAAAACCTCCTGTGCTCAGAGTCTTCGCGCAGAGGTTATGTTTGCGAATCCTCTGTTTTGAACAAAGGCCTCTCTTAAAGAAGAATTGCGGAACAAATTGCAAAAGTTCGGAGAAGTGTCCGACCGAAACTGCATGCAGAGTGCCTGAAACGGAGACCGAAATCAATTTCTTCTCCCCTTGGTATTACATGCAGTCATGCACGCGGTGATCGAACATCTCGCAAACATCTGGCTCCTCCCCTGATCCTCCCTTAAGTTACGCGCTGTACCCAGCGCAGTCCTTATCATCCCCTATATCTATATTACAATATATAAAAGATATATATTAATCCAATTTTATTGATATTTTATGCTGTGCTTCCGTGTCCATATCAGTGATCAAAAAGGAGATAGCTGCTCAAAGACCCAGCTTCTGAGACATATCACGCCCCAATAGAATGCGCAGGAAATATGGTCGTACCAGTGAGGAGAACATCGCCAGCAGCGGCACATACGGGACAAGGTCCGGTACCATCGCGAAATATATCTGCAGAGAATATAGCCCGCGACAGTTGTCCGTCGGACAAAAAATGTACCCTTCGGCCTTATGGTGACAGACGGACAGCGTGGAGGGTGCGCTGCCGTCATCACCAACGGGCCGCGGGTTTGTATGTTTTTTTCGATATTGTTTCTACTCAACCTCCTGCTTGCTTAGGCCGGAGCCGCCATCATTCCCGCGACGATCAGAGTCAGCCAAAGGATATCATTGGAATCGATCTTGCCGTCTTTGTTGACGTCTGCCGCGACATGGTTATAATCGATACTGAATCCTGCGACCGCTAAGGTTAACCACAAAATATCGTTGGAATCCACTTTGCCGTCGTCGTTGATATCGCCACTCTTAAAAGACTGTCCGGCAGCGGCTGTTGTGAAGCCGTGGCTTGAATCGTCTTCCATTATGTTGCCTGATGTGTCAGTGAATCCCGACACGGTGGCGGTATATGTTGTGCTGTTGTCAAGGCCGCTGTACGGCACCGAGTATACGGTGCTAGATGTCCAAGAACCGCCTGTCAGTACGCCTTTGCCGTTATCAAGCGACACAGAACCAGCGAGGGCGTGATCCATCTCTTTGCTGAATGTTATCGTGATGGTTCCGCTTGTTGCTACATTTGTGCCAGACGGGGTCAGGGTGACAATGGTCGGCGGCAGTTCGGCGGCAGCTGTTGTGAAGCTGTGGCTTGAATCGTCTTCCATCACATTGCTCAATGTGTCAGTGAATCCCGAGACGGTGATCGTGTACGCCGTGCTGTAATTGAGGCCGCTGTACGGCACCGAGTATACTGTACTGGAGGTCCACGAACCGCCTGCCAATACACCTATGCCGTTGTCAAGCGATACGTTTCCATCAACAGCATGATCCATCTCTTTGCTGAATGTTATCACTATGGTATCACTCGTTGCCGCATTTGTGCCTGACGGGGTCAGACTGACAATGGTCGGCGGCTGTTCGGCGGCGACTATTGTGAAACAATGGCTTGAATCGTCTTCCATCACATTGCCCAGGGTGTCAGTGAATCCCGATACGGTGACGACGTATGCCGTGCCGTAATCGAGGCCGGTGTACGGCACCGAGTATACTGTGCTGGAGGTCCACGAACCGCCTGTCAGTGCGCCTATGCCGTTGTCTAGCGATACGATCCCATCAACAGCATGATCCATCTCTTTGCTGAATGTTATCACGATGGTGCCACTTGTTGCCGCATCCGTTCCTGACGGGGTCAGGGTAACGACGGCGGGCAGACTGTACGTGGTGAAGCCATGACTTGAATCATCTTCCATCACGTTGCCCAGAGTGTCCGCGAATCCGGAAACGGTGACAGTGTACGTTGTGCCGTAATCAAGACCACTGTGCGGTACCGAGTATACTGTGCTGGAGGTCCAAGAACCGCCTGCCAATGCACCTATTCCATTGTCAAGCGACACGGAACCGGCGACGGCGTGATCTATCTCTTTGTTGAAAGTGATCACTATGGTGCCGCTTGTTGCCGCATCGGTGCCTGACGGGGTCAGTGTAACGATGACTGGCTGAGTGCTTGTGATGAAGCCGTGGCTTGAATCGTCTTCCATTACGCTGCCTGATGTGTCAGTGAATCCTGACACTGTGACAGTGTACATCGTATCGTACTCAAGGCCGCTGTACGGCACCGAGTATACGGTATCGGAGGTCCAAGAACCGCCCGTCAGTGAGCCTATGCCATTGTCAAGCGACACGGAACCGTCAACGGTGTGATCCATCTCTTTGCTGAAAGTGATCACAATGGTGCCGCTTGTTGCCGCATCCGTACCTGACGGGGTCAAACTGACAATGATCAGCATATCGGCGGCGGCTGTTGTGAAGCCGTGGCTTGAATCATCTTCCATTACATTGCCTAATGTGTCAGTGAATCCTGATACAGTGACCGTGTACGCCGTCTCGTCATCGAGACCGCTGTACGGCACATAGTACACTGTGTTCCCTGAACTCCACGAACCTCCTGTCAGTGCACCTATGCCGTTGTCAAGCGACACGGAACCGTCGATGTTCACATCCATCTCTTTGCTGAAGGTGATCACGATCATACCGCTTGTTGCCGCATTTGTGCCTGACGGGGTCAGGGTGACGATTGTCGGCTGAGTGCATGTGGTGAAGCTGTGGCTTGAATCATTTTCCATTGTGTTGCCAATGGTGTCCGCGAATCCGGAGACAGTTATGGCATATGCCGTGCCGTAATCGAGGCCGCTGTACTCCACTGAATATACGGTAGAGGAGGTCCAAGAACCGCCAGTTAGTTCGCCTATGCTGTTGTCGAGCGACACGGAACCAGCGACGGCATGATCCATCTCTTTGCTGAATGTTATCACAATGGTATCGCTCGTTGCCGCATCTGTACCCGACGGGGTCAGGGTGACGATGGCCGGCAGAGTACTTGTGGTGAAGCCGTGGCTTGAATCATCTTCCATTACATTGCCTAATGTGTCAGCGAACCCTGATACAGTGACTGTGTATGCCGTGCCGTAATCAAGACCGTTGTACGGCATCGAGTATACGGTAGAAGAGGTCCACGAACCGCTTGTCAGTGCGCCTATGCCGTTGTCAAGCAATACGGTCCCATTGACGGCATGATCCATCTCTTTGCTGAATGTTATCACAATGGTGTCGCTTGTTGCCACTTCGGTGCCTGACGGGGTCAGAGTGACAACAGCCGGCAAAGTGCTTGTGGTGAAGCTGTGGCTTGAATCGTTTACCATTGTAACGCTTGAGGTATCTGCGAAACCTGAGACGGTAACGGCATATGTTGCGCCGTAATCAAGGCCGCTGTATGGCACCGAGAATACGGCACTAGATGCCCAAGAACCGCCCATCAGTGCGCCTATGCCATTATTGAGCGATACGGAACCATTGACAGCGTGATCCATCCCTTTGCTGAAAGTAATCACGATGGTGCCGCTTATACTCACATTAGTACCCGATGGGGTCAAACTGACAACTGTCGGCTGGCTGTGTGTGGTGAAACCATGGTTTGAATCATATTCCATCGCGTTGCCAAAGGTGTCAGTGAATCCCGAAACGGTGATGGTATATGTCGTGCCATAACTAAGGCCGCTATACGGCACTGAGTATACGGTGTTTCCTGAACTCCATGAACCGCCCGTCAGTGCGCCTATGCCATTGTTCAGCGACACGGAACCGGCGACGTTCTCATCCATCTCTTTGCTGAAAGTGATCACGATGGTATTGCTTGTTGCAACATCGGTGCCTGACGGGGTCAGACTGACCACAGTTGGCAGAGCGCTGGTGGTGAAGCTATGGCTTGGATCGGCTTCCATTACGTTGCCCATGGAATCCGCGAATCCCGATACGTATATTTCGTATGCCGTGCCGTAATCGAGGCCACTATAATCCACTGAATATACAGTAGAGGATGTCCAAGAACCGCCTGTCAGTGCGCCTATGCTGTTGTCGAGCGATACGGAACCATCAGTGGCGAAATCCATCGCTTTGCTGAATGTTATCACAATGGTGCCGTCCACGCCTGCTTCGGTGCCTGACGGGGTCAGGGTGACTATGGCCGGCAGACTGCATGTGGTGAAACCATGACTTGAATCATTTACCATTACATTGCCTGAAGTATCCGCGAATCCCGAGACGGTAACGGTGTACGCCGTGCCGTAATCGAGATAGCTGTATTCCACAGAGTATACTGTGCTGGAGATCCAATGACCGCCCGTCAGTGCGCCTATGCCGTTATTGAGCGATACGGAACCATTGACGGCTTGATTCATCGCTTTGCCGAAGGTGATCACGACAGAGCTGTTTATGCCTGCTTCGGTGCCTGACGGGGTCAGGGTGACTATGGTCGGCGGCAGTTCGGCGGCGGCTGTTGTGAAACCGTGGCTTGAATTAGTTCCTATTACGTTACCCAGGGTGTCTGCGAATCCCGAGACGGTGACTGTGTACGCAGTGAGATAATTGAGGCCGCTGTACGGCACCGAATATACGTTGCCGGAGGTCCAAGAACCGCCTGTCAGTACACCTTTGCCGTTATTGAGCGATACTGAACCATTGACGGCGTGATTCATCTCTTTGCTGAATGTTATCACAATTGTGCCGCTGATGCCTACATTCGTACCAGATGGGGTCAGGCTGACCACGGTCGGCTGACTGCATGTGGTGAAACCATTGCTTGAATCGGTTACTATTACATTGCCCAAGGTGTCCGCGAATCCTGAGACGGTGACGGTGTACGTTGTGAGATAATTGAGGCCGCTGTACGGTATCGAGTATACGGTAGAGGAGGTCCAAGAACCGCCTGTCAGTACACCTTTGCCGTTGTTGAGCGATACGGAACCGGCGACAGCACTATTCATCGCTTTGCTGAAGGTGATCACGATAGAGCCGCTCAAGCCTACGTCGGTGCCGGACGGGGTCAAGCTGACCACGGTCGGCTGACTGGTTGTGGTGAAACTGCGGCTTGAATCAGTTACTATCGCATTGCCCAAAGTGTCCGCGAATCCTGAGACGGTGACGGTGTACGTTGTGCTGTAGTTGAGACCGCTGTATGGTATCGAGTATACTGTAGAGGAGGTCCAAGAACCGCCAGTAAGTGTGCCTTTGCCGTTGTTGAGCGACACGGGACCATTGACAGCCATCGCTTTGCTGAAAACGATCACAATGGTGCCGTTCACACCTACGTTGGTGCCGGATGGGGTCACGCTGACCACGGTCGGCTGACTGGTTGTGGTGAAACTGCGGCTTGAATCAGTTACTATTGCATTGCCCAAAGTGTCCGCGAATCCTGAGATGGTGACGGTGTACGTTGTGCTGTAAGTAAGGCCGCTGTACGGTATCGAGTATACTGTAGAGGAGGTCCAAGAACCGCCCGTAAGTGTGCCTTTGCCGTTGTTGAGCGACACGGAACCATTGACGGCTTGATTCATCGCTTTGCTGAATGTTATCGCGATGGAGCCACTCAAGCCTACGTCTGCGCCGGACGGAGTTAAACTGACCACGGTCGGCTGACTGCTTGTGGTGAAACTGCGGCTTGAATCACTTACTATTGCATTGCCCAAAGTGTCCGCGAATCCTGAGACGGTGACGGTGTACGTTGTGCTGTAAGTAAGGCCGCTGTACGGCACCGAGTATACGGTATCGGATGTCCAAGAACCGCCCGTAAGTGTGCCTTTGCCGTTGCTGAGCGATACGGAACCGCTGACAGCGCCATTCATCGCTTTGCTGAATGTTATCACGACGGTGCCGCTTGTTGTTATTTCTGTGCCTGACGGGGTCAGGGTGACAATTGTCGGCTGACTGCATGTGGTGAAACCATGACCTGAATCATTTACTATTACATTGCCCAGAGTATCTTTGAATCCGGATACAGTGACGGTGTACGCCGTGCTGTAATTGAGGCCGCTGTATGGTATCGAGTATACGCTGCCGGAGGTCCAAGAACCACCTGTCAGTAAGCCTTTGCCGTTGCTGAGCGACACGGAACCATTGGTGGCTTGATCCATCGCTTTGCTGAATGTTACCACGATGGCACCGCTTACGCCCACGTCTGTGCCGGACGGGGTTAGGCTGACCACGGTCGGCTGACTGCATGTGGTGAAACCATAGGTTGAATCGGTTCCTATCACGTTGCCCAAGGTATCCGCGAATCCCGATACGGTTGCGGTGTACGGCGTGAGGTAATTAAGACCGCTGTACGGCACCGAGTATACGGTAGAGGAGGTCCAAGAACCGCCCGTCAGTACGCCTTTGCCGTTGTTGAGCGATACGGAACCATTGACGGCGTGATTCATCCCTTTGTTGAATGTTACCACAATGGTGCCACTTAGGCCTGCGTCCGTGCCTGACGGGGTCAAACTGACGACCATCGGCTGACTGCATGTAGTGAAACCGCGGCTTGAATCATTTACCATTACGTTACTCAAGGCGTCCGCAAATCCCGAAACGGTGACGGTGTACGCCGTGCTGTAGTTGAGACCGCTGTATGGTATCGAGTATACTGTAGAGGAGATCCAAGAACCGCCTGTGAGTGTGCCTTTGCCGTTGCTGAGCGACACGGTACCGTTGACACCATTCATCCTTTTGCTGAAGGTGATCGTGAGGTTACCGCTTACGCCTACGTCCGTGCCTGACGGGGTCAGGCTGACCACGGTTGGTTTGGCCGAATTTATTACCACATTCATAGTGACAGAAGAGCTTTCCATTCCAGATGACGAGACGCATTTGAAAACAAATGACGCACTCGACGTTACCGTGAACGGCCCTGTGTAAGGGTCTCCGTTGACCGTGATGCTCAAGCCGTCTATCCAGCTCTGCGGAATATCAGGATAACCTTCCACCCCCGATATGTCTCCGATATCTGCGCTGATCACTACCGGAGCGTCGGCAAGCGTTCCGGATGCGTAAGGCTGGCTAGCCGAATATGCCGTGACGGTCGGGACCGGCGGTACGGGGTTGAATTCGTCCTCAGTCTCGCCAGGCCCGATGTATCTGAACGCGCCGAGATCTATGGCCCCACTCGAAGAGTTCAATACAAGATTCCCGTTCGCATCACGCATGTCGGCCTCAGTGAAAGTGACACCAAATGTATGGTTGAGGGCATCGAGCACGCCTATGTCATAGAGCATCTGCGAGTACATGCCCGGATCTCCTGCCTTTATTGCCCATGTCGCATTCGATGTCAGACTGCCGTCCGGATTAAAATCTCCCGCTGACGGAGCGGGTGAGATGTCTTCGTCGTATGTTGCTGTGGTATAATACCGTGTTGTGCCGATGACACTTACGTAAAGTGTTGCGTTGTTATCGTCATAGAGATCTGGATCACTGTCTGCGGTGTTCAAAACAACAATGCTGTTGATCAGTGTCATGTTGCTATAAGCACCGAATATACCGGCACCTTGGCCAATGCTGCCAGTGGCTTGGTTATTCGTGAATGTACAGTTGATCACTGCTGGATTGCTAAAGTAATCATACATACCGCCACCCTTGTTACTGGTGCCACCAGTGGCTTGGTTGTCCGTGAATGCACAGTTGATCAGTTTTGGGTTGCCACCATAGCTGTACATGCCGCCGCCTTCGGCAATATCAATATTGCCATATGCTTGGTTGCCTGTGAATATACAGCCGATCAGTATTGGGTCACTGTCTTGGTTGTATATTCCGCCACCAAGGGCATTATAAACACATCCAGCTTGGTTGTTCGTGAATGTGCAGTTGATTAGTATTGGGTTACTGCCAGAGTTGTACATGCCGCCACCATAGGCATTATATTCGCTGGTGACCTGATTATTCACAAATGTGCAGTCAGTCAGTATTGGGCTACTGCCATTTTCGTTGTACATACCGCCGCCACAGGCCATGGACTCGTCAAAGATCTGGTTGTTTGCGAACGTACAGTTAGTGATTGTCGGGCTGCTTCCGAAGTTGTACATACCGCTATCGGAGGCACCGGCGATGACCGCATTCTGCAACACGGCAGTGTTACCGACACCGTCGTTGGAGAACACGCTTGCGCCGCTCCCCCAGAAGACCGTGTTGACATCCTCATCAACAGTCCCATTCTGCTGATATGTGGGTGTGAGACCTCCCTCATTCCCTGCAAAGCCGCCGATGATGGTGACGCCGTCCGCCATGGAATAGGAGGAACCCCACTGAAGGGAGAAACTCCACTGCGGCGAGTACATCCCCACAGCAACAAGCACATACGCCTGCGAGCTGTTTGCGTCCGACCAATAAGAAGCGGCGTTTATCGCGTCATACGGGTCGTTGAAGACGGAGTCGGAATCCTTGTTCCACCACTCCGTACCAGTGCCTACATAGAAGTAATTATCCGGACCTACATCTGATGCCGTTGTCTGGTCTGAATTAACAACGACAGCAGCCGCTGCGAGGAACAACGCCGCCAGCAGTACCGCCGCGAACAGGATCATGCGGATATCCCTGTTCTCACCGGTCCTGTTCTTATTCCCACTCCTAAATTTGTTCTGGGTCTTGTTCTCCCATCTGATACCAAAACCGGCATTCTTACTGTGTTCCCTTAAGCTCATTCATACACCCCTTCGTGTTTTTGTTTTTTTTTGAAAAATGATGGTCTGTTCCGGACAGTCCGTTCCTTCCTTCGTTCTTGAGAACCGGATGTCCGTGAAAAAAGGACGAAAGGAACGATTGGACGCATGCTATACCTTACGCCTCGAATACCGAGTTTCTGTCGTTGCGGAAAGATTCGGTTTGATATGCTGCGGATCGCTCAACAAAAAATGATGCTGCTTTTTCCAGATCGTTACGTTCATTGCGTGTGTCCTTCTCTCTTCTAGCAGACCTGCGCCCCCTCTCTGCGCATCTGTATGGATATATATAATGCGGTTTTAGAATATATATTATATGTAGCCACTTTGCGACCTTGGATATTCGACACATATGCTTGGCAACTTTTCCAGATGCGCCGTTCCCGACCGCAAAAGTACTTTCATAGGCCACATATTTTCTCGGATACATGATGAATGACTTACGGAAAGCATTCGATTATGAAGTAAGCGTTCTGTCGTCCGTGGTATTGTTCCAGACAGAAACATTTTTGTGAATTCTCGAGTTCGAAGCAAAGATAGAGTGCAGTGTACGTAGGAACGCAATATCTTACGCACCCTTTCCAGACTCATTATGCTGTCAGGGGAATAAATGGTTGAAGGGCGGGGTCCGTGATGATCCGCCCCTCTAAGAGTTAAGATACCCTGCAGCCTTATGATGACGGACGGACAGCGTGGAGGGTGCGCTGCCGTCATCACCAACGGGCCGCGGGTTTGTATGTTTTTTTCGATATTGTTTCTACTCAACCTCCCGCTTAGGCCTGAGCCTCCATCATCCCAGCGACGATCAGGGTCAGCCAAAGGATATCATTGGAATCGATCTTGCCGTCGCCGTTGACGTCTGCCGCGGCATGGTTATACTCGATATCGAATCCTGCGACCGCTAAGGTTAACCACAAAATATCGTTGGAATCCACTTTGCCGTCGTCGTTGACATCGCCAATCAAAAAAGACTGTCCGGCAGCGGCTGTTGTGAAGCTGTGGCTTGAATCGTCTTCCATTACGTTGCCTGATGTGTCCGCGAATCCCGAGACGGTAATCGTGTACGTTGTGCTGTTGTCAAGGCCGCTGTATGGCACCGAGTATACTGTAGAGGAGGTCCAAGAACCGCCTGTCAGTACGCCTTTGCCGTTGTCCAGCGATACGATCCCATCAACAGCATGATCCATCTCTTTGCTGAATGTTATCGTGATGGTTCCGCTTGTTGCTACATTTGTGCCAGACGGGGTCAGGGTGACGATGGTCGGCAGACTGTACGTGGTGAACATGTGGCTTGAATCGTCTTCCATCACATTGCCCAGAGTGTCAGTGAATCCGGATACGGTAACGGTGTATGCCGTGCCGCAATCAAGACCTGTGTACGGCACCGAGTATACTGCGAAAGAGGTCCACGAACCGCCTGTCAGTACGCCTATGCCGTTGTCCAGCGATACGATTCCATCAATAGCATGATCCATCTCTTTACTGAATGTAATCACGATGGTATCACTCGTTGCCGCATTTGTGCCTGACGGGGTCAGAGTTATGATCGCCGGCAGACTGTATGTGGTGAACATGTGGCTTGAATCGTCTTCCATCACATTGCCCAGAGTGTCAGTGAATCCGGATACGGTGACAGTGTACGTTGTGCCATAATCGAGGCCGCTGTACGGCACCGAGTATACGGTGGAAGAGATCCACGAACCGCCTGTTAGTTCGCCTATGCTATTGTCAAGCGATACGGTCCCATCGATGTTCACATCCATCTCTTTGCTGAATGTTATCACGATGATATCACTCATTGCCGCATCCGTACCTGACGGGGTCAAGGTGACGACGGCCGGCAGAGTGCATGTTGTGAAACCATGACTCGAATCATCTTCCATTGTGTCGCCCAGAGTGTCAGTGAATCCGGAAACGGTGACGGTGTACGCCGTGCCGTAATCGAGGCCGCTGTACGGCACCGAGTATACGGTACTGGAGGTCCATGAACCGCCTGTCAGTTCGCCTATGCTGTTGTCGAGAGTAACGGTTCCGTCAACAGTTTCATCCATCTCTTTGCTGAATATTATCGTGATGGTACCGCTTATTGCAGCGTTTGTGCCCGACGGAGTCAGACTGACGATGATCAACGGATCAGCAGCGGCTGTTGTGAAGCTGTGGCTTGAATCCTCTTCCATTGTATTGCCCAATGTGTCCGCGAATCCCGAAACGGTGACCGTGTACATCGTTTCGTAATCAAGGCCGCTGTACGGCACGGAGTATACGGTGCTGGATGTCCATGAACCGCCTGTCAGTTCGTCCACGCCGTTATCGAGCGACACGGAACCGTCGACAGCATGATCCATCTCTTTGCTGAAAGTGATTATGATCATACCGCTTGTTGCCGCATCGGTGCCTGACGGGATCAAACTGATAACTGTCGGCAGACTGCATGTGGTGAAACCATGGCTTGAATCATCTTCCATTGTGTTGCCTGATGTGTCCGCGAATCCCGAAACGGTGACTGTGTACATCGTTTCGTACTCAAGGCCGCTGTACGGCACGGAGTATACGGTGCTAGATTTCCACGAACCGCCTGTCAGTTCGCCTATGCTGTTGTCGAGCGACACGGAACCAGCGATGGCGGGATCCATCTCTTTGCTGAAGGTGACCACGATGGTACCGCTTGTTGCGATATCCGTGCCTGACGGAGTCAGGGTGACGACTGTCGGCTGACTGCATGTGGTGAAACCATAACTTGAATCGTCTTCCACTGTGTTGCCGAAGGTGTCCGTGAATCCCGAAACGGTGACTCTATACATCGTTTCGTACTCAAGGCCGCTGTACGGCATGGAGTATACTGTGGAGGAGACCCACGAACCGCCTGTCAGTGCACCTATGCTGTTGTCAAGCGATACGATCCCATCAACAGCATGATCCATCCCTTTGCTGAATGTTATCACAATAGTGTCGCTTGTTGCCGCGTTTGTGCCTGACGGGGTCAGGGTGACGATGACTGGCAGAGTGCCTGTGGTGAAACCATGGCTTGAATCGTTTTCCATCGCGTTGCCAAATGTGTCAGTGAACCCGGATACAGTGACTGTGTATGCCATGCCGTAATCAAGGCCGCTGTACGGCACTGAGTATACAGTGTTTCCTGAACTCCATGAACCGCCCGTCAGTGCGCCTATGCCCTTGTTCAGCGACACGGAACCGGCGACGTTCTCATCCATCTCTTTGCTGAAAGTGATCACAATGGTATTGCTTATTGAGACATCGGTGCCTGACGGGGTCAAACTGGCCACAGTTGGCAGAGCGCTGGTGGTGAAGCTATGGCTTAAATCATCTTCCATCGCGCTGCCCAATGTGTCAGTGAATCCCGAAACGGTGACCGTGTACATTGTGCCATAATCAAGGCCGCTGTACGGCACTGAGTATACTGTACCTGAAGTCCAAGAACCGCCTGTCAGCTCGCCTATGCCATTGTCAAGCGAAACGGAACCGGCGACGGCGTGATCCATCGCTTTGCTGAACGTTATCACGACGGTGCCGCTTGTTGTTATTTCTGTGCCTGACGGGGTCAGGGTAACGATGGTTGGCTGACTGCATGTGGTGAAACCATGGCTTGAATCATCTTCCATCGCGTTGCCGGCGATATCCGCAAATCCGGATACGGTGACCGTGTACATGGTATCATACTCAAGGCCGCTGTACGGCACCGAGTATACTGTAGAGGAGATCCAAGAACCGCCTGTCAGTGCACCTATGCTGTTGTCGAGCGATACGGAACCAGCGACGGCGTGATCCATCGCTTTGCTGAAAGTGATCACGATGGTGCCGCTTGTCGCCGCATCCGTGCCTGACGGGGTCAGGCTGACCACGGTCGGCTGACTGCATGTGGTGAAACCATGGCTTGAATCAGTTACTATTACATTGCCCAAAGTGTCCGCGAATCCCGAGACGGTTGCGGTGTACAGCGTGACGTAATCAAGGCCACTGTACGGCACTGAGTATACAGTGTCAGAGGTCCACGAACCGCCGGTCAGTTCGCCAATGCCGTTGTCGAGAGACACGGAACCATCGACGGCGTGATCCATCGCTTTATTGAATGTTACCACAATGGTGCCGCTTAGGTCTGCGTCTGTGCCTGACGGGGTCAGACTGACGACTGTCGGCTGACTGCATGTGGTGAAGCCATGGCTTGAATCATTTACCATTACATTGCCCAAGGCGTCAGTGAATCCCGAAACGGTGACGGTGTACGCCGTGCTGTAATTGAGGCCGCTGTACGGCACCGAGTATACTGTAGAGGAGATCCAAGAACCACCTGTAAGTGTGCCTTTGCCGTTGTTGAGCGATACGGTACCGCTGACATCGCTATCCATCGCTTTGCTGAAGGTGATCGTGAGGTTACCGCTTACGCCTACGTCCGTGCCTGACGGGGTCAGGCTGACCACGGTTGGTTTGGCCGAATTTATTGTCACATTCATGGTGACAGAAGAGCTTTCCACTCCGGATGACGAGACACACTTGAAAACAAATGATGCGCTCGACGTTACCGTGAACTGCCCTGTGTAAGGGTCGCCGTTGACCGTGATGCTCAAGCCGTCTATCCAGCTCTGCGGAATATCAGGATAACCTTCCACCCCCGACATGTCTCCGATGTCTGCGCTGATCACTACCGGAGCATTGGCAAGCGTTCCTGATTCGTAAGGCTGACCATCAGAATATGCCGTGACGGTCGGGGCCGGCGGTACTGGGCCGGAATCGACCGTTACAGTAAGCGTTCCCGATACAGGCTTGTACAGTTGCGATGTTGGTGTGAAAGTGTAACCGTAAGGTGTGCTGTCGCTGTCGGAGAGCTCAGGTATTACGGTGCCGTCGTCCCATGCGAATGTTCCGTCGACATCTTTAGTTCCTCCGTTCACAGTCGCCGTGACGGTTGAATCGTTCAGCATATCGCCGTATATGATGCCATTTACCAACGATATAGTAGGAGTTATCCTTTCCACCTCTGCACTCGTCTGCGATGCGTCCTGTACAGAAGGATCGCTGTTTCCCATGAATACGGAAAGCTCCGGATAGTAGCAGTAGTCGGAATCGAAGGCCCTCTTATCGAACGCGCTTGCCAGCGCGCTCATCTTACCGGTGGTAAGAACATTAGGATCGATCATCTCTTCTGTCGTGAGGCCGATCGCACCGGATGTGTCTGAGCCGCCTATGCCGCCGTAGGAACAGTTATCCTTGTTGTAGTAGCAGTTCGAGACTGTGCCGTAGTTCGCCCCGACCACGCCGCCGACATAGCTGGTGCCGGTGCGGGTGACCGAACCCGTGTTGTAGCAGTTCGAGGTGTTGCCATAGTTATACCCGACCACGCCGCCGACATAGCTGGTGCCGGTGCCGGTGACCGAACCCGTGTTGTAGCAGTTCGAGGTGTTGCCATAGTTATACCCGACCACGCCGCCGACATAGATTATGCCGGTGCCGGTGCCGGTGACCGAACCCGTATTGTAGCAGTTCGAGACTGTGTCATTGCTGCCCCCGACCACGCCGCCGACACTGCCGGTGCCGCTGACCGAACCCGTGTTGCAACAGTTCGAGACTGTGCCGTTGCTATTCCCGACCACGCCGCCGACATTGTTGCCGGTGCCGCTGACCGAACCCGTGTTGCAACAGTTCGAGACTGTGCCGTCGCTATTCCCGACCACGCCGCCGACATAGCTGGTGCCGGTGCCAGTGACCGAACCCGTGTTGTAGCAGTTCGAGACCGCGCCGTAGTTCCTCCCTGCCACACCGCCGACACTGTTGCCGCCGTCGCCGTTCACAGAGCCGCCGACAATGCCGAGGTTCTCGACTGTGCCGCCAGTGCCGACGTATCC
>Ga0123357_10000176_pt1 | contig 58737 bp, 36 predicted proteins | sample TergutEmb28metaG_FD_89873 | JGI IMG/M metagenome (GOLD analysis project Ga0123357, IMG submission 89873) | Embiratermes neotenicus P4 segment gut microbial communities from Petit-Saut dam, French Guiana - Emb289 P4 | ecosystem: Host-associated > Arthropoda: Insects > Digestive system > Gut ...
AGCGTGACGACCTGGTGGGCAAACTGTTCGTCGCGCAGGATGCGCTCAGGCAGCAGACCGAGGACGCGACGATCAAGCGAAACGCGCTGGAGGGCGAACTCCTGGCGCTTCACGCCAGTTACGAGAAACTCGCGTCCGCCAAAAAAGCCGCCCCGATCGCGGCCCCTACCATCACGGTCAGCGAACCCCCGAAGGCTCCGCAACAAAACCACAGCTTGCATCGCGACCGATTGCTCAAACAGGCCAAGGCCCTGCGTTTACTCCGAAAGGAAACCTTCGAACACCAGACGCTGTTGTTGAAAGGCCGGGAGCACGTCGCCAAGGAGCGTCAGCAGCTTCGCACGCGCAAGGAAAATCTCGAACAAGTCAAACAGCTTCTGGAGCAGCAGGAGATGGTCATGGCGAGGAAGCTCGCCGACCACAGCGCCCTGAAAACCGTCGCAGCCGTCGGCATCTTCATGATCCTCACTCTCGTCGCCTCCTTCGTCGGCGTCTACAAATTCGCCAAGCTCGGCTATCAAGCCGAAGCGATCGTCCAACTCTATCCGCCGGCCTCCATGAAAGGACAGGAACTCGACGCCTGGTTAACACGCCAGAGCGTGACCGTGAAATTGGATGACGTCACCTTTGAAGCCTGGAAACTCCTCCGCAGTGACGGACACTACAGCATGTACGACGTACGAGACTCCTGGCTTGGTTCCCTGGCCCGAAACCTCGACGTCCAGGTGGATTCGACCGATCCCAGGCTCCCCACGCTGCTCATCCGCTACGCCGGCAACGACGCCGACGGCGTCGCGCAGGTCTGCAACGCCCTGGCCAAAGCCTACGTGGCATTGCCGATGGTGGCCCAGGGAACGACGATCAAGCCGGGAACAGTCGCTGCCCCCGCGATCAAGCCCGACCTGCCCTGCCAGGACAACCGCATCGCGATGAGCTTGGGCGCGGCAGCAGGTGTGATGGTCGTAGGCCTGATCTTGGTCATGCTCTCCCGCTACGTCTTCCGAAGGCGGCAACGCAAAGAGCGCGACCAGATCAATGAAACCGGCTACGCGGAAATGAATGGCCATCCCGCGTAGGGGTGCATGACGTTTTAGGCGGCCATCTGACGCGTAAAATTCGTTCAATTCGTAAAATTCGTGAAAAGCGTTCGCCTGGCGGTTCGCGGCTAAACTCTTCGTACGCCATGAACTCCACCACGAATTTTACGACTTTCACGAATTCTACGAATTTTACGAGTAAAAACGCATCGCCCGCCTAAAGTGTCACGCACCCCAACGTCCGCCTACCTTGGATGCTGGCTTGCAGAGTTGCAAAGTGGCACGCTGTTCGAAGTCTCAGCCAGCAGATCCGCCAGCGTCGAGGTCCGAAAAACTTCTTCCACAAGCGCAAACGCCTGATCAAGCCGGTGATGCACCGGACAAAGGCATTTCCCGTGCGATTTCAACCCCAGCGGACAATGTCGAATGCGTGGCAGCGGATCGACCGCCTGAATCACATCAAGCAGCGAAATCTCAGCCGGTGAGCGAGCAAGCGTAAACCCACCGTGAATACCGCGTTGAGCACGTACAAGTCCCGCTCGATCGAGTGTCTGAAGCACCTTGTAGAGATAACCGGCCGGAACCTTAGTCGCCTTGGCGATATCGGCATTCTTCGCCGGTCGATCAAGATTCCCTGCAAGAAAGGCAACAACACGCAGCGCATATTCATTTGTTTGCGAGAACATAGAACAGTTCGCTTCCGACCTGATTTCTGGACCTTGACATCCAAATTAGCCCAAAACGCCCTTCGTTTCAACCCAGTAGGAGCATCGTATGGTAATGCGGGGCTTGTTGGGGAAAGCCGGCTATTGACTCCAATTTCACAAATTTTACGAGTCAGCCATGCGGTGCATCCTTTGTGATTTCAAGTTTCACGAAACATTCCCTCCGCCGCGGCAACGTCTTCGCATTGGCAGATTTCCTCGGAGATTCCATGAAACGTACCCTCTGGGCCGGCGTCCTGGCAATTGCAGCTTTTTCCCTGCTCCCGGCCTGCACGCCGCTCAATCCCGCCCACATCGACATTCGTCCCGATTTTGCCGTTCGCTATGCCCTCGACACCGTCAGCCCCGCCGTCGTCCGTATCGACGTCGTCACCGAAGATTTCTCGCAAGGCCAGCCGCGTTCCAGTCGTTCTCTCGGCTCCGGCGTGATCATCGACAAGGAAGGCCACATTCTCACCAACTTCCACGTCGCCGGTCGCGCCAAACGTCTCGACGTCACCCTCTTCAACCAGGAGCACGTCCGCGCCCGCCTCGTCGGCTCCGACCACTGGACCGACCTGGCTCTCATCCAGCTCGACCTCAACGAAATCCACGAGAAAAAACTCGCCTTCAACTTCGCCCCTCTGGGCAAATCCTCCGAAGTCTCTCTCGGCCAACCCGTCATGGCCGTCGGAACCCCCTACGGCCTCACCCGCACCGTCACCAAAGGCATCATCTCCAACGCCGACCGCTACTTCGAGGAAAGCTCCATCGACCAGTACGAGACCGGCTGGTTCAACAACTGGCTCCAGATGGACGCCGCCATCAACCCCGGCAACTCCGGCGGACCCCTCATCAACCTCCGCGGCGAAGTCATCGGCATCAATACCCGCGGATACCTCGGCAGCAACAGCCTCGGCTTCGCCATCCCCATCGACGTCGCCCAAAGCGTCGTGGCAGACCTGCTCGCCAAAGGCAAAGTCACTCGCAGCTACATTGGCGTACAGCTCCAACCGCTCCAGGACCTCGAAAAATTTTATGATATGGCCAGCGGCCAGGGCGTCCTCATCGCCAACGTCGAAAAAGATTCTCCCGCCGCCACCGCCGGACTCCAGACCGGCGACATTCTCCTGGCCGTCAACGACAAACCCGTCAACGCCCGTTTCCCCGAGCAACTCGCCGCCGTGCGAAAACTCATCAGCGACTTCCCGGTCGGAACCGCTCTTAAGCTCCAAGTCCGTCGTTCCGGCGGCAGCGAAATTGCCGTCTCCGTCACCACCGAACAACTCGAAAGCAAAATCACCGAAGAAAAATCCATCGCCGCCTGGGGTCTGAGCGTCCGCAACGTCACCCGTGCCTACCTCCGCGAGCAGCGAATCCCCTACGTCCGCGGCGCTCTGGTCACCGGCACCAAGCCCGGCTCGCCCGGCGTCACCGCCAACATCCGCATCGGCGACATCATCATCAAAGTTGGCGGCAAACCCGTCGCCTCCGTCGAAGAGCTCGAAGCCGCCGTCGCCGCATGGCAGAAAAAAAACGGACTCATCGACGTCAGCGTCCAACGCGACCGCGCCCAGATCGTCCTGGTAATCAAACCCTAAACATCCTTATTATTTAGCCGGCAGGCTTGCCTGCCGTTTTGTCCCCAACACGGAGTCCATCATGCATTTTCCCCGGAAACTTCCCCTGTCTCTCCTTGCCGTTCCGCTTCTCGTCGCCGCGACGGCCGCTCGTGCCGACACCGTCGATCTCGACGCCAAAGCCCGTGACATCGCCAAGTCGCTCGCCATTGTCGAGTTCACCTTGCAGGATGAAAACCAGTCCAGCGAAGGCTCCGGCCAGGGCATCGTCATCAGCAAAGACGGCGTCATTCTCATCTCCGGCGAACTGATCTCCGAGAACACGCCAAAAGATTGGGTCAAGGAAATCAAGATTCGCCTTCCTTCGAAGAACTTCGCCAATCCCATTCCCGCGACCTTCCTCGGTCGCACCCGCAACGGCCTCTTCGCCTTCCTTAAAGCCAACGAACCCATCGACGCCCCGGTCTTCACCCCGCCCAGCGACATGCCCACCCCGAAGCTCGGCGAAGAAATCTTCGCCGTCGGTCTCATGGGCAAAGGCGGGAGCTACGCCCCCAGTGTCGGCGTCTCACGGGTCAAAACCATTCTCCGCCTCCGCCGCTCCGCTGCCTGCGCCGGCTCCTTCAACCTGACCTGCGCCAACAGCCCCGTCTTCGACGCACAAACCGGCGCCTTCCTCGGCATCACACTCGGCAACAATTGGAACGACGGCATGTACATGACCGACGGCACCTCCTTCAAACGCGTCTACCTCCGTGACGAAGAGCAAGGCAATAGTTTCTACCTCGCCGAGGACGTTGCTCGCCTTTTCAAAAACATCCCCACCAAGCCCTTCAAACTTGACAGGCCCTGGCTCGGCGCCGACGAAATCACAGGCCTCCAGGAAAACCTCGTCGCCCTCAAAAAAATCGACCAAACCTCCGGCGTCATGATCGGCTCCGCCATCGCCGGCGAAGCCGCCGACAAAGCCGGACTCAAATCTCAGGACATCATCCTCACCGTCGACGGAAAGCCCTTCTCCACCAGTCCGATCCCCGAAATCATGGTCGCTCACTTCGGCAAAACCATCGAGACCTACAGCCCCGGCGACACCGTCACCTTCGGCATCCTCCGCGACGACAAAAAACAAACCATCAAAGCCACCCTCGGCGCCGCACCCAAAATCGGCGCGGAAATGCCGCACGTCTTCTCACCCAAGGTCGGCATCGTGACCCGCGACCTCGTTTTCGCCGACGCCTACGCCCGCCGCCTGCCGCAGGACACCAAAGGCGTCATGGTCGCCCTCGTGAAAACCGGCGCCCCCGCCAACCTCGGCTCCACACCGCTCCGCACTCACTACCTGATCACCAAGGTCAACGATCAGCCCGTCGAAAATCAGAAACAGTTCCTCGAGCTCATGAAGAAACTCGAAGACAACGCTGACGCAAAGGAAGCTGTCTTCCAGGTCATCCAGCCCAACGGCCAATCCGAAGTCTGCCGCGTCGACCTCTCTAAATAACCCCCTTATTTAGCCGGCATGCTTGCATGCCGTTCGGGCGAAAGAGACGCGACATGAAACGCAAGTAGCGACCCCGCTTTGCGGGGTGGAGCCCCGCATGGCAATGCGGGGCTTATCTCTCGAAATGAAAACCGACATTCATCTGCACGGAAGGTCCCCGCAAACGCTTACCGCGTCGCGAACCATTCCTCCACGCCCCTCAACTCTTGAACGCGGTCGGTACTTCACGGACGAGTTTCAACAGGTCTGCGATAATTGGGCATAAGCCTATAAACAGCAATCCCGATCATTTCACGCCCAATAGCCCGAGGATCGACGCATCGCCATTCACCGGGCACAGCAGTTGCGGTGTAAGCCTCTACGCCGCATTCCCGGAAGCTCCACACGGAGCGATAAAGGTGATATTGATCGGTACAGACCGCGACGCTGGCGAGGCCGTGCTCTCGCATAAAACGAACCGTATTGAAAGCCGTTGCCCGGGTATTATCGCCGACCGGATCGAGCGTGATAGCTTCCTCAGGCACGCCGTGGTCAAGACACACCCGCCGCATCGCTTCAGGCTCATTCGGCGACGCGGAGCCGGACAGATACAAATGCCGCGCAAGCCCACGCTGATAGAGCGACACAGCCGCCAGCGTCCGATCCCGCAACGTCACGGAAGCAGTCCCATCAGGCAAAACGCGATTCCCAAGCACCACGGCAAGATCGACAGTCGCGGTAACCGGACGGGCGAAATTTTGCATCTGATAAAATGTGAGGGTGACGACCAGAACCACCGCGACGTATGCCCAAACACATACCTGTGTTGCCCGCGTGGCAGCGATGATAGCCGGCATACGTGTTCCGCGGCGAATCCACTCGCGGGTAAGAAACGCCCACACGCCAAGGAGGATGGCAACGAGCAACGTCATGGGAACCGGCGAATCGACCCCATCGTGCATCCGTAGCTGATAGAACCAGACGGTATTAACGATCAGGCAGGCGATCACAAAGTAGGTCGGAACAAGCAGCCATTTCGCCGCGCCGGGTGCCCAACCGCTATTGATCCATGCAGGCTTTTGCCAGCCGGCAAGACGCAGCCCGATACGCCACGTGATGATCAGTACCGTACAGGCCCAGAGAAGTTTGACGAAAACACTCCCTATTCCGCCGAGCAGTCGTAAATCGATCCACCACTCAAAGCCGCAGTAGAGGGAAGATAAAACGAGCACGCCGACTGTGCCATGGAGTATCCCAAGGACAAAGCACAACGCCGAGCGGCCTTTGGACTTTGCATCTGCGGTTGTCATGGCACTCCTATCGCGTCAGCCCCCGGCTCTACCGGGGGTTTGTCCAGCCTCGTTTCATTTATTTGAATATGTGAACACTCAAATTTATTTCGAATTTCGAGTTTCGAACTTCGAATTGCCCTAGTTTCCCTCATTGGGCACAAGGCCAATCGTGAGCCTGACTTCCGTTGGCCCGCTTGAGGAACTCGACCACGGGGCCAGATCGACCGAGGTGATCGTGCCTGACATGCGAATCATGGCCTCATGGTTCAATTTAATCGCTCGTGCGGCCATCGCCGGAGAGGCTTGCACTTCAATGTAAGTCAGCACGAAAAGTGAGTTCGCAAGCTGGGTGTACTTGAAGCGGCAGATGAACGGAACGTAAGCCTTGCCATCAGGCCCATCGCGCGGCGAATCCAGGCGATCCGCATAAACACTGGCGTTAAAGGATTGTTTGACCAGATTCTTGGCGAACCAGTCGTTGATCTGTTGGAATTGTCCGGGCGTCCAGCCGATGGTGGTCGGTTGGAGTTCCTTGGGCAGATCGCGGAAGACATCCGCCAGGCAGGTGATGGTTTTTGATGCGGCCGCGGGCACGCCGTTGTCGCCGCCGCCGAGCCACTTCGGAAGGTCCTCGCCTCGTTTGATCGCCGATTTGTCGATGATCTCCTTGGCGCTGGCCAGCAGCATCTTGGCTTCCAGAATTTTCGCCTGCGGCATCGCTCCGTCGTCGAGCACCTGCGCTACGCGATCGCCGGCAAAACAGGCGATCGAATAACGGTCAAACATCTGGCTGCTGCTGGTAGCCTTGGCGACCTCGATCAGGGCCTGCCCAATCAGTAAAACCTGTTCGGCATGCCTGGCCGGATCTTTCGACAAGGTTCGGGGCGGGTTGCTCTTGAGCGCCGCGGTCAGTTGCTTCATGTCCGGACGATCACTGTTGGCCGCGAAAATAGCCGCCTTCTCAAGGTTCCCATAAAGCGACAGATGCAAGGTCGCCATCATGGCGTTGGCCACGGAGTCGGTGGGATTCGCCTTGAGCATCTCCTGGTACTTGGGCGCAAGAGTGGTCGCCTGATTCGCACGATCGCACCAGGCCGCAGCTTCGTTCAACTCATCCGTACGTACCTGAGGCTTCTTGGTGTAGCTCCGAGCCGCATCACGCGCCTTCTTCAGTGAATCGAGCGCCTCCTTGGGATATCCGGTCTGCACACGGGCCTTGGTCAAGCGCACATGGGAAGTCAGGTAGAGGTCGTAGAAGGTGTTACTCGGGGAGGACGCAGCGCGATCCTGAAGATCATTGAGGGCGTCAGCTCGAGCCTGCATCACGGGAAGAGTTCTTTCCGTCAGCAGCGGAAGCAGCGCCAGAGCCTTGGCTTCACGTTCTTTCGCCGAGATGCTCGAGCGGATCGAGAGGGCAAAAGCGTTGAGCATCAGATAGCGTTTCAGTTCGGCGCTGGTCACGCTGGCGGCGGAGGATTCCAGCAACTCCGCCGTCTTCTTCCGCAGATCGGGCGTTCCCGCCAGCGACTTGGTGATCGCATCCGCATAGCCCTCGTCAAAGGCTTTGCCATCTTCGGGCGAGAGCATCGGCTTCATCAGCAGTTCGGCGTAGGGCATGAATTCCACGAGCGGTTTCGGAGCGGGCTGAGTATCGGGCTGTGTCGTCGGCCGAAGCGGACGCCGGCGAATGTTCGTTGGCGTTGGCGGATTGTTCACAGAGTTCGGCGTGGGTGTAGGGGGAGGAGGAGGAGTAGGGCGGGGCGGGGGAGGGGGCGGAGGGGGCGTTGATTCTGGGGTAGGCGCAGGTGGGGGGGGGGAGGGGGAGGAGAGGGAGGCGGCCGTTTTATTTCCGGCTTACTGATGGGGCTCGCCGCTTTCTCGTCGTAGGGCGCAACATTAGGAAAGAGTTCACCCGAGTCGCCCGCTCGGCAGACCGCCATGCTACATGACAAGATCAGGATTGCTGTCAGGCCTGTTTTCCCGCTCAACATGTTTATCCATCCTTACCCTGAAAACGCTCGTTGGCATTGCAATGAAACGCATTCTACCTTATTTAGACGCTTATGAAACATCTTTGTTTCATCAGGATTCCGTAAATCTCACAGGTACACGTAAGTCGTTATCGACAGGGAGCCCGTTATGCGTTTAAGGAACAACTCCGCAATAACTTCCCGATCTCGCCCAAAGCCCGCCGACTCCGCCGGCGCGGGCCAAGGGGAGCGGGCTCTCAATTCCCCCCCATATCTCCGATCCTTGCTTGCAGCGTCGCGACCTCATCCTGTAGCCTCAAAGGTGCGGAGGATGGGAGGCTTTCTCACGATTCTTTGCGTTTTTTTCCTGACGCTAACCCTATCGCAAACGCGACTCATCCGTGCGGACGTAGCGGCACACGGAGAAGGGATCGAAGGAACTGCCGGACCTGCGGCCAACCTGATTTCCGTCACTACCGGCAAATTCACACCCCTGAATCAGCCGGAGATCGCCTACACAGCGACGGCGGGATACATGCCCTTAAAAGAGGAAACCGGGAAACTGCGGGCTCAGATGTTTTACATCGCGTATACGAAAGGAGCGGTGGTCGTGGAAGGGAAGGCGGTGACGGGGCTTAGCGTGCCGGACTCGTCGCTGGTGATGGCTGTCCAAGAACCCAAACGCCCGATCATCTTCCTTTTCAATGGCGGACCCGGCGCCGCATCCGTCTGGCTGCACCTGGGAACAGTAGGCCCGCAGCGCCTGGATGTACCGGCAGACGGAACACCGCCCAAAGCTCCCTACCAGGTGGTCGAAAACGCATCTTCCTGGCTCTCGGCTGCGGACCTGGTCTTCGTCGATCCCGTGGAAACCGGTTATTCGCGACCCGCCGACCCGGAAAAAGCCAAAGAATTTTTCGGCGTCCAGGAAGACATCGCCTCCGTAGCCGAATTCGTCCGCCTCTACCTCACAAAACATCAACGTTGGAGTTCCCCGATATTCCTGGCCGGCGAAAGTTACGGAACCACACGAGTCGCCGCGTTAGCCTCTTACTTGCAGGAAAAAACAGGTGTAACGATCAATGGCATTATTTTGATGTCGACCGTTCTGAATTTCGCGGTGCTCTCGCCCAGGGATAGCAACGATTTGCCGTTCCCGCTGTTTTTGCCGACATATACGGCACTTGCACGGTTTCACGGAAAGATTGCAGGGGATGAAGGACTGCTGAAGGAGGCGGAGAGCTTTGCGATCAACGAATACACGGTAGCATTAGCGAAGGGCGATTCGCTGCCGGAGTCGGATCGCAAAGCGGTAGCCAAAAAATTATCGCACTTCACCGGACTGTCGGAATCCTACATTTTGGAATCAAACCTGCGAGTTCGACCGGATCGCTTCCAGAAAGAATTGCTACGCGATCAACGAAAACTCATCGGCCGTTTTGACGGCCGCTTAACGGGCATGGTCACAGATCAGGTCAATGACTCCGCAGAGTACGATCCCTCACTGGCAGGTTTTTACACCGCGTACACCTCCGCGTTCAACGATTACGTCCGGCGTGTACTGAAATACGACAACGATTTGCCCTATGAAGTGCTGTCAAACCGAACACGTCCCTGGAACTTCGGCAGCGGAGGATGGAACGGATATTTATATGTTGGCGATCATTTGCGAGACGCCATGACGCGGAATCCGAACTTGAAGGTACTGGTCTGTTCAGGTCATTACGACCTGGCGACACCCTATTTCGGAACGGATTACACGATGGATCACCTGGGTCTGCCGCCGGAGTTGCGAAAACATATCACGCAAAAATATTATCCCGGCGGCCACATGATGTATCACGTCCAAGAAGCAAGAGAATCCCTGTACAAAGACGTGGAGTCCTTCATCGCAAAATAGCGCCCTTATTGCTCTGTCTCAACCCTCCGCAAGCGATGATCAGAGCCGCGACCGTAAGGGAGCGACCCGTGTGACCATGCGAAAATACCGCCTGTCGCTCCCTTACGGTCGCGGCTCTGATTATCAAATCGTGGAGGGTTGAGACAGAGCACGCCCTTATTTATTGAGCCGGCAGGCTTGCCTGCCGCTCATACGCCTATTGCACCACATGCGAAAGAACCTGCGCCACTCCTTTCCGAACCACCAATTTTCCCTCCACAACATAATTCTCCTCTCGCCCCTTCAATTCCGCGATCAACCGATTCCGCCAGAGCTTCACGCGATCGCCGTCAGCTCCATTTTTCGCAAGGTCGCAGAGTTCCTGCGGGTCTTTTTGCAAATCGAAAAATTGCTCCCGTCCCGACCAGCTCAGCCAGACGAATTTCTCCCGGCCGTCCGTGACATAGTGTGCCGATCCGTCGCACATGGCATGTTCGCCATGAAAATATTCCCGCCACTCCTCCCCGTCCTTCTTTTCTCCCCGCAACATAGGCGCAACACTCTTCCCTTCAACGCAAGCTGGAATCTCAAGCCCCGCGCAATCCAGCAGCGTCGGCATGACATCCCGCAGTTCCACCGCCTGCTGAAATGTAACGCCAGGCCGAATCCCCGCGCACTCCCCCTGAAAAATCAGCGGTATCCGTGTTGACCCTTCGTATGGCAAGCCTTTTCGCCAGAGGTGATGATCGCCCATGAGCTCGCCGTGATCGGAAACAAAGCAAATCACGGTATTCTTTCGCAGCCCGTAGTAAGCGAGGCTTTCCACGAAGCGATTGATTTGATGGTCGATGTGCGTCATCTGGCCGTAGTATCCGGCACGGGCACGCTGAAGCACGTCCGGGTGGACCTTGGCCACGAAAGCATCTGGCCGAAAATCTTCGCGGAATCGTGCGTATTCGTCGGCCCAATCCCCAACAGGAACCTCAGGCATCTTCGCATGTAAATATTGCTCAAACGCCCACGCCGGCGGATCGTACGGCGGATGCGGACGATGAAACGACATGTACAAAAAAAACGGCATGGTCGTGTCGCGACGTCGCAGAAAATCCAGCGATTCGCCGACAACATAATTCGTCGGATGCAATTCCTCCGCCTTGTCCCATGGCCGCGCAACATTGGAGTTGCATTGTACCCCATGAGCGAAATCGTCGGCCGATACTCCCGCTCGCTGCCTGAGCCATACACTGTAATCATCGACGAGTCCCAGCTCGCTGTAATGATCCCGGAAAAAATGCAGGTAGCCGTCGTGTAGCACGACGTTGTCGAAGCCCATGCGGTGCCGAGGCGGGTGAACGTGCATCTTCCCGACTGCCTGGGTCTGGTACCCCTGCCGCGTGAATTCAGAAGCGATGTTGACCGGGTAGTTCCAGGTGATTCCGTCCTGGTATCCGACACGTCCATGAGTACGCTGGCTCAGCCCAGTGAAGAGGGCGACGCGTGCCGCAATGCAGGTGGAGGTCGCCGAATAAGCACGATCGAACCTCGCACCATAATGCGCAAGCTTATCGATGTAAGGCGTTCGCACCACAGGATGCCCCGCCCCGGAAAGACAATCACCACGCCACTGATCGACACAAATCAATACGACATTTGGACGTTCCATCCTGTCTCCTAAAGGTAAAAGGTAAAAGTTAAAAGGACGCGGCTCCTATCCCTTCACCTTTTAACTTTTAACTTTTACAACGCAATCTTCATCAACTCTTCGCCAAAAACCACCTTACCCGAGAAATTTCGTCCGATCTCCGCCATCGCGTCCTTTTTATCTTCTTCCCGGCACACTTTCGCTCCGGTATGCGTAATGACCAGCATTTTCGCTCCCGCTTCCCGAGCCACTTTCGCCGCGTCCAAAGTTCCGCCGATGCATTGATCTTCGCCGGTCTTGATCATCTCCGCCTGGCTTCCCCAGCAGTTCGTCACAACGACGTCGCATCCTGCCGCAAGCCTGGTCAGCCCGCTGCAAGCAACGGTATCGCTGGTGAACACAACGCTTTTCCCGCCGAATTCGAAGCGATATCCCACGGAATTCAACCACGGCTCAACATGCCGCACCACTTCCGCCCGCACGCTCCATTTCTCCGCCTTGAACACAGGCCCCGCCCCAATTTCCGTAATGTCCACTTTGGGCCCAGGCCGCGGAAGGATCCCGCCGCGATTCTGGTGAATTCGCTGACTGGCAGGGTGATTCACACGTGCTTTCCAGTCAAAGACATAAGCCCCCTCTTCGCCGATGAGCCGCTCGGTAACAAGTTTTGTCGGCGGCGGCCCCCAAACCTTCAGCGGCGGCTCCTTCCCGCTGCTCTGATCCCACCGGCAAAGCAAAAAACACGGATAGTCCGCATTATGATCAAAATGATGATGCGTAAAGAAAAGATGCTGAATTTGCGTAGGCCAAAGCCCCGCCTTCACGAGTTTATGCGTCGCCGCCGGCCCGCAGTCGATCATCACACGCTCATTCTCAATTTCCAAAACGAAGCACGTTCCGAATCGTTCCGCCGTCGGAGTAGGTGTCCCGCTGCCGATCATATGCAAAATGGCCATGAAGCCTCCAAAGAAAAAGACAAACCAACATTGTACGAAGTTGGTACCGCGACCGTAAGGGATCGCTGTTCTCGCCACGAAGCGCCGGTAGCGACCCCGCTTTGCGGGGTGGCGGAGGAGCCCCGCATGGCAATGCGGGGCCTGACTCTCGGAATGAATCCAGACGTTAATCGCGTGGAAGATTCCCGCAAACGCTTGCCGCATCGCGACCTGTGCAAGACGTCCGTGCCACGTGCATGGAAATCTGTTAGGCTGTGGCAATGACGATTTCGACTTCCGAATTTTTATCGCCCGCCGGCCCCATCGCCAAACGCCTCGCCAATTTCGAACTGCGCCCGCAGCAGGCGTCCATGGCCGCCGCCGTCGACAACGCCTTCGCCAATCACCACCACCTGATCGTCGAAGCCGGCACCGGCGTGGGAAAGTCCTTCGCCTACCTCATCCCGGCAATCGCTCAAGTCGAACAAAAGAAAAAAATCGTGATCTCCACGCATACCATTTCGCTGCAGGAACAGTTGATCGAAAAGGACATCCCGTTCCTGCAGGCCGTCTCCGGCCAGGAGTTCTCAGCCGTGCTGTGCAAAGGACGCTCCAACTATCTCTGCATGCGCCGCTTGGAGCAGGCCTCGCGAAAATCAATCTCGCTCTTCCCGGACCTCCGCGCTTCGGAAGATTTGACGATGATCGAAGAGTGGGCAAATGAGACGAAGGACGGTTCGCTCTCCGACCTCCCGCGTCAACCCGCCTGGCAAGTCTGGGATAAACTCTGCGCGGAGCAAGGCAACTGCCTCGGCCGACGATGCAGAAATTTCGATCGCTGCTTCTACCAGATGTCACGCCGGCGAATGGCCCACGGCCAGCTCCTCATCTGCAACCACGCCTTATTCTTCTCCGATCTCGCACTCCGCCAGGGCGGCGGCAATGTCCTCCCGGATTACGATTTCGTCATCCTCGACGAGGCACACACCGTCGAGTCCGTCGCCTCCGATCACTTCGGCCTCTCCGTCTCGGAAGCATCAGTACGCTACCTGCTCCATTCGCTCTTCACGGAGAAAACGCACCGCGGCTTCCTGGCAACTCTCGAAAATATGGACACGCTCCCTTCTATCGCGGCGATCCAAACAGCCGACGCAGCAACAAACGATTTTTTCGAAAGTCTCGATCGTTGGCGAGCTTCCAAAGGCCCGCCGAATGGACGGGTGCGAGAGAAATTTATCGTGGAGAATCCACTCACACCCGTGCTGATGAACCTGGCCAAATCGCTCCAAGCCCTTTCGCTGCAACTCGCGGCAAAATCGAAAAATCCCACGTCAGAAGATACTCCCACAGAAGACGATCCGCCGGAAGGAAAAAAGCTCACCGCCAAAGAGTACGAGTTGGAGAAACTTCGCCTCGAGCTGGCAAGTTATACCAATCGCGTGACAGCGACAGCCGGAGCCATCGAATCGCTGCTGTCGCAGGAACTCAAAGACGCGGTCTATTGGATCGAATCCTCCGGCAAAATAGCACGCCGGCTGAAATGGACCTGCAGCCCCATTAACGTCGCACCACACTTGAAAGCAGCCCTTTTCGACGAAGTCCCCTCAGTGATTCTCACGAGCGCAACATTAGCAATAGCCGGAGCGCAGCGAAGCGTAACGGGTAGCGACCCCGCTTTGCGGGGTGGCCGGGCGGGAAGCGCATTCGCCTATTTGCGCTCTCGCGTAGGATTGGGATCAGGAAGGGGGGGAGAAGAACTGCTGCTCGGATCCCCGTTTGATTATCAGAAACAGTGCACGCTCTATTTGGAAGCCTCGCTGCCCTCACCGGAAGAGCGGACATTTCTCGACGCGGCCATGGAACGAGCCCTGCACTACATCCGCCAAACAAATGGCCACGCGTTCATCTTATTCACAAGTTACGCCATGCTCGACCGTGCCGCCGCGATCCTCTCCCCGAGCCTGGCGCAACTGGGATATCCGATGCTGACCCAAGGAGGCGGGCAAGGCAAGGCGTTGACACGAAGTCAGCTTTTGGCTCAATTCAAAGCAACGCCCAACTCCGTACTGCTCGGAACAGATTCCTTTTGGCAGGGCGTGGATGTACGTGGCGACGCCTTGCGGAACGTGATCATCACAAAGTTGCCTTTCGAGGTCCCCGACAAACCGCTGATCGAAGCCCGCCTCGACGCCATCAAGGACAACGGCGGCAATCCCTTCGCCGAGTATTCCCTCCCGGAAGCAGTCATCAAATTCAAACAAGGCTTCGGCCGCCTGATCCGCTCAAAAACAGACACTGGCATCGTCGTCGTGCTGGATAAACGAATCGTCGCAAAAACATATGGCAGACAATTCCTGGAAGCTCTGCCGGCAGTAAAAGTTCAGCGGGTGACGATATGAGATAGTGACAAGGTGAAGGGGTGACAAGGTGACAAAAACAGCCGCCTTCACCTTGTCACCTTGTCATCGTATGAAGGAGACTGCCCATGATCAGTTCACTGCAACTTTACGACCGCCCCCTCGGCCTCATGACCGACCTGTATCAGATCACAATGGTCCACGGCTACTGGAAGCTGAAAATGACGGAACGTGAAGCAGTATTCCATCTGGCATTCCGTCAGCACCCATTCGACGGCGGCTTCACGGTGGCCTGTGGTCTCGGCGGTGTGATCGATTTCGTACGGGGACTGCGATTCGGTGAAGATGACTTGGCCTATCTTGCAACGCTGTGCGGCGATGATGGAAAACCGCTGTTCGAAAATGATTTTTTGAAATATCTAGGCGAATTAAAATTCACATGCGACGTGGATGCGGTGGAGGAGGGGACGATCGTGTTCCCGCACGAGCCGTTGGTGCGGGTGCAAGGTCCTCTGCTGCAGTGTCAACTGCTCGAGACCGCATTTCTAAACCAGATAAACTTCGCAAGCCTCGTAGCCACAAAAGCAGCGAGAATCTGCCTGGCCGCTCACGGCGAACCCGTGCTGGAATTCGGACTAAGGCGAGCCCAGGGAATGGACGGTGCCGTCACCGCATCCCGCGCCGCATACATCGGCGGATGCGCCGCAACCTCAAACGCCCTCGCCGGCAAAATCTTCGGCATCCCCGTCAAAGGTACACATGCTCATAGCTGGGTCATGTGCTTCGCCAACGAATCCGAAGCATTTGACGCCTACGCCCAGGCAATGCCCAACAATTGCGTATTCCTGGTAGATACATACGACACGCTGGATGGCGTACGAAACGCGGTGAAAGCCGGAAAAAAGCTCTGCGCAAAGGGCCGCAAGCTTCAGGGAATTCGCCTGGACTCCGGCGACCTGGCCTACCTCAGCATCGAAGCCCGCAAAATCCTGGACAAAGCCGGCTTTCAAAACGCCGCCATCATCGCCAGCAACGATCTCGACGAAGACATCATTCGCAGCCTCAAAGAGCAGGGCGCCACCATCGGCGTCTGGGGCGTAGGCACAAAACTCGCAACCGCCTACGAACAACCCGCACTCGGCGGCGTCTTCAAACTCTCCGCCATCCGCCAGGAGGATGGCAACGGCGGTGAGGGGGGGATGGGGGGGGGGTGGCTTCACAAAATCAAACTCTCCGAGCAACTCGCCAAAACCTCCATCCCCGGCATCCTGCAGGTACGCCGTTTCAAAATCGCCAACGAATTCCGCGCCGACATGATCTTCGACCAACTCACCAGCTCAACCCCCAGCTCTGCCGGTGGCATCATCGTGGACCCCGTGGACGACACCCGCCGCAAAACATTGCCGAGTCACGCAACGACGGAAGATTTACTGGTCCCGATTTTCCGTGGCGGGAATCTGGTCTACACGCCCCCGACGCTGGAAACAACTCGCAAACGCCTGCAGGATCAACTCGCCGCGTTCCATCCGGGCATCAAACGTGTCGTGAATCCGCACGAATATCCGGTCGGCCTGGAAAAAAATCTCTACGACCTGCGGCACAAAATGATCCTGCAAGCACGCGGCGTACCGGAGTAGCTGTCAGGATGCATGACACGAAATGCAGGTAGCGACCCCGCTTTGCGGGGTGGCGGAGGAAAAGTTTTGCCGCGAGCCGATAGGCGAACGCTCGGACGCTATGATGTCATATTCTGCGGAAAATTGAAGGAAATATCATGAAAGCTTTGATTCTAGTAGACATTCAAAACGATTTTCTGCCAGGCGGAGCATTGGCGGTACCGCGTGGAAACGAAGTGATCGCGGTAGCGAATCAGTTGATGGAAAAGTTCGAGCTAGTAATCGCAACGCAAGATTGGCATCCCGCGAATCACGTGAGTTTCGCCTTATGGCCGGTGCATTGCGTGCAGGGAAGTTCAGGAGCAGAATTGGCTGCGGAGCTCAACATCAAAAAAATCAAAACCGTTATTCAGAAAGGCACGGACGCTACGCTCGACAGCTACAGCGGCTTTTTTGATAACGAACATCGCAAAACAACAGGCCTGCACGAAATCTTGCAGCATCACGGCGTGAATGAAATCTACGTGATGGGCCTGGCAACGGATTATTGTGTCAAGTTCACCGCATTGGACGCACGGCAGCTCGGCTATACCGTAAAACTGGTAACCGATGGCTGCCGCGGCGTGGAGTTAAACCCCGGCGACGTGGAAAAATCGCTGGCGGAAATGAAGGCCGCCGGCGTGGAAATGGTGAGCAGTGAAGAAGTTAAAAAAATAAAAGTTGAAAGTTAAAAGGGGTGTGGTAGCGACCCCGCTTTGCGGGGTGGCGGCATGCCGTTATTGAATGTGAGTGCGATATAACGCGGTCATCGATAAGAAAACGATGATGCACCGCGTGGCAACGCGGTGCTTGGTGTTCAAATGCGATTCACACGCACATCAAAACAGGAACGCAAACCACCGTGCTACCGCACGATGCTCCTTACGTCGAACTCACGTTATTTAGTGATAAGGTAGTAGAGAGTTGTGGGTTGTAGTTGGAATTCAGGCGAGGCGGGTAGGGGGGTGAGCGGGTTTCCGTTGGGGTCGAGGGGCGTGATTTTGAGGGCGGCAGCGTCTGGCCGATTGAGGCGGACGGTTCCCTGGATTTCGCGGATTTGCCACGGATCTTTGCCGATATCGAGAATTTTTTGTTCGCCTTTTTGGGCGGTGGGTTCGGTGCGGAAGTTGGTAGGCTTTTCTTCGGTCATCGCTTGCAGAAGAATTTTGGAAGACGTGGCCAGCGGTTTGTCATCGAGGGCGACGAGGATGATATGGACGAGGTCAAGGTCGGAAGTGATGGTGACATCTTTAAGAGTGGTAGAACCGGCAGCTTTGAGGTTCCCGGAGATACCCTGAACGGCGGGAGCGTTGATCGTAAGAATCCCGCGGCCGTAATCGAGCGCAAGTTGCCCCGTGGAACTGGTGACGCTCTGATCGCTGCGGTTGATAAATGGAGCGGTGTCTTTGAAGGTGGAGGGAGGCGCGTCGCCTTTGTAATAGATAAAGTTGATGTTGGTGCGGCCGACGAAATGGACGAGAGGATCAATGACGGCATTGGGCGGAAGTTGACGAATGTTCTCAGGGAGATTTCTAGGAACATCTTTCAGACGGAGTTCGTCGAAGTTGGCTTCGGGGGCGAGTGGGCCGCCTTGGAGGCCTCTAAGTTTATCTCCTCGGAGGTTCAGGTTGATTATGAGGTCGCCGGTCTTGATGAGCCCTTTGCGGTAAAGCAGAGCGGCAGCGGGAAATTGCCCCATGGAAGCAGGGCTCATCAGTGTCCATGGCTGCATGTAGTAATTGGGCTGAACGTGCCATTGTGCGGAATCGAAAGCAAAATGGACAATGCAGGAGGTATTTTGGAGAGAAGCGTAGGCGGCAAGGAACAGCGGCGCTTCACTGCGGTAACGGTTCGGACGATCAAAAGCAATCTCGGAAATCATGGTAGGCGAGTCGTTGTAGGAGACGTCTATGATGGGGTTGTTGTATTGCCGGGGTTTGTCGGGCTCGTCGGGATCGAAGCGTAGGGCGGAGCGGTCGAAATAAGTGTGGCCGTTGCGGATGGACCATGCGGCGTTGTCGCCTTTATGGTTGCAGGAAAGGTACCCGTGGTGATCGATGAGATCGCTGTGGGGAGTGTTGCAATCGCCGGGCCTGTAGGAGTAGCGTTCGAGTGGCCCGAGAATTTTGGCGTCGGCGGTGATCCAGTTGCTGGCGCTGATGAGTCCCTTGAAGCCGAGTTTGCGGAGGAACTCGATTTGGGTGTAGTAAAAGTTCTCTTGGGTCTGCAGGAGGAAAATGGCGGTGTCGATATCGCGGTCGGTGCGTTCGTTGGCAATGTTCCAAAGTGGACGGAAGGCGATGCGGTTTTGGGCGGGGTTGTCACGCGGCAGTCTTTGCTTGGCGAGCCAGCGGATTTCGTTAAGGGAGGTGTAGTCGTTTTTGAAAAAGTCCGCGAATTGCGATTCGAAAAGTCGGAGTTGTGTTTCGGGGATGTTTTTGTCGTTGAACGTCCAGAAGAAGAGGGAGTCTTCGTTCTGAATTTCGACGCCGGCGACGGCCGGGTCGTAAATGAGACGCTTCCCGGTTTTGTCGCTGGGCGTGGTCAGCAGAGCGGTCCACCACGATTGATATTGTTTCTGAAAATCCGGGTTAAACATGAGGGCGGCGAACGGGTGGGTCTTGCCGTCGTAGCCTTTCAGAACAGCATTGTCGGGTTTAGGCGTTATCCAGACCGGAAAATAAATGGAAAAGTATGAATAAATCCCTTGCATTTTGAGTTCTTCGACGGTGGCGATGGCCCGTTGGATTTTGACGGGGTCAGCGTTGCCGTTGTCGTCGAAGAGTGGTCCGTGGATGCGGACGAGGTTCACCCCACGCTTGGCGAGCGTTTTAGCCGCGATCTGAGCCGCATCGCGGGTGAATTTGTCAGCCTCCACTCCGATCCCATTGACCGCCCAGAAGCGAACGGACGCCTGATTCTTCGAAAAAACAAGATGCCCATCTTTGGCTTGGACAAATCCATGCTCCCCAGCAAAGGCTTCATTCAGCGAGCGAAGGTCGAGAACCGCGGAAGATTGGAAACGATCATGGTCAGGCGTAAATGGAACAAAGCGATCCGCGAGTGCTCTACCCCCTGGCTCTGCCGGGAGAGAACTCTCCGCATGAACGAGTGACGTAAGGATCACAATGGCCGCGATGGTAACGAAGCGGTGGGCGGAACGGTGAATCATGCGATCTCTCCGAGCACGGTACATAACACAGTATAGCACATCTATTTAGCCGGCAGGCTTGCCTGCCGCTCGGCCACCGCTCCTGCAACATGTCACCGAAAACGCTTGCGGCTTTGGTTGCGTTGAGGTGGGAGTGATGGGAGAATCCGCGAATTCACACATTCAGGAGATTTTTATGAAACTGTGGCGAGAAATAGCGTTGGTAGCTTGCGTAGGCGCGAGCGTGATGGCCTTGGCGATAGGAGGAGGGGCAGCACGCGGCGCGGACGTGGGCATCGTCAGCAACATCAAGATCATGTCGGACAAAAATCCAGACGACGTATCAAGTCCGGAAGCCTGGAAGAAATCGTACATCAAGGACGGCATGACCGACCAGGAAAAAGCAATCGCAATCTGGAAAACCGTCGTCAAATATCGCCACCAGGACACTCCACCGGGCGAAGGCCTGGAGGGCGGCAAAGGCTACGGCAACGTCCACGACCCCATCAAAACCTTCAACGTCTACGGCTACGGCATGTGCTGCTGCGCCGCCTCCAACATCGAAGGCCTCGCCCGCTACATCGGCATGCCCGCCCGCGGCCGCCAAATCAACCTCCACAGCGTCCCGGAAGTCTGGTACAACAATTCCTGGCACCTGCTCGACGCCTCCCTGATGTTCTATCTCATCAAACCCGACGACGGCCTGATCGCCAGCGTCGACGAAATGAAAAAGAGCATCGCCGACTGGCGGAAGGACCACCCGGAGTTCCAGAACGCCACCGACCTGAAAAACTTCAGCAAAAACGAAGGCTGGAAAAAGGGCCCGCCCTTGTTCGCAACCTGCCAGTTCTACGACAAGGACGGCATCAATCGCGCCGGCTGGCACGGCTGGTGGAGCAACATGGGCGAATATAACTACAAAATTCAAAACAGCCACAAGATCGTCGTCCCGCCGGATACGCAGGGAGAAGTCAACATTTATGATTACGGCGCGATGATGGGCTACAAGGTCAACGTCCAGTTGCGAGAGGGCGAAAAACTCACGCGTTGCTGGCATGCCAAGGACATCGCCACCGGCCTGAACCGCAACGGCGGAAAACGCTTCGAAAAATTCCTCGAAGGCGACATGACCGCACTCGGCCAGCAACGCGACTTCGGCGACCTCTCCCCAGGACGCATCGGCAACGGTCTCCTCGAATACGACGCAATGGCCGATTCAAAACTGGCGAGCACCGCCCTGACGTTCGACAATCTGAAGCTGGACGGCGGAAAACTGCGGGCGGTCGATGCAAGCAAGCCCGCGACGCTGATCGTACGGATGCCCTGCAGCTACGTCTATTTCGGCGGCGAAATGACCTGCAACCCAATTGCTGCTGGCGTCAAAGCGTCGCTGAGTTTGAACAACGGTTTGGATTGGATGCCGCTGGCGGCGTTCGAGCAGGCCGGCGAGCAGAAGACGGACCTCAAACCGCTGATTTTCAACAAGTATGATTACCGCGTGAAGCTGGAATTCCCGGCCGGCAGCACGGCTGGCCTTGATGCCCTGAAATTCGTCAACCACGTCCAGCTTTCGCAGGCCCCGCTCCCCATCATCACCGAAGGCGACAACAAGCTCACCTTCTCCGCCGCCCAACCCGAAGGGACCATCACCGTCGAAGCCAACATGAACGGCGACCCCGAAACGCCGCTGGGCAAAACCATGACCATCGCCGACTTCCACCCAATTCTTAACGGCGCCAACATCAAGCGCTTCGCCATCGGCACCACAGCCGACGCCGACGCCAAAGCCGCCGAACTCGACGATCTGTCAAAAGTTCTGGAGAATCCGCCGTTGCACGGTTCCGCGATCGTACCCGTGACAACCCCCGGCGACATCACCCGCGTCCGCTTCGCCGCACACTGGCGTGCACGCAACAACACCGACGGCTACGTCGTCAGCGCCTCCTTCGACGCCGGCAAAACCTGGAAAGAAATGGCCAAATTCGACCTCGCCAACTCCGCTAAGAGCGGCTATTTCGTCTTCACCGACGTCCCCGCAAACTCCCGCACCGTCCAGGTCAAATTCGACGGCACACAATCCCACTCAACAGAAATCTTCGACTTGCGAATCGACGTCGACTACAAAGAACCCGCCGGCGGTTTCCGCCCCGTGAAGATCACCTATGCCTGGGAAGAAGGCGTTCCCCCCGCGCTTCCCCCAGCCAAGGGCAAAGCCGCCCCCGCCGAAAAACCGCACGGCACACCGAAAACCGCCGAGCACATCTGCTATTCGCCAGAAGAAACCTGGACAATCCACTGCGGCCCCGGAACGGTCGTGAAGTCCTACACGGTAGAATTAGCGAAATAAAGGCCCTCCTGCTCTGTCGAAAACCGCTATCAGAGCCGCGACCGTAAGGGTGCGACCCGTGCAAGCATGTGGAAATCACGCCTGTCGCTCCCTTACGGTCGCGGCTCTGATGATCAAATAGCGGAGGATTGAGACAGAGCAAGGCCTCCCTTATTGAGACGGCATGCTTGCATGCCGCCCGTTCCGGAACAAATCTTTCGACAGACGAATTTGTTTCAGGAGTCCACACCGGAGTTCACGCTTCAGCGTGTTCATCAGACGAAGCACGCTAAAGCGTGAACTCCGGCGCTATCTTTTCAACACGGCACATTACCACGCGGTGCTCCCCGTCTCCCTGTCCCCTTGTCCACCCTCTCCTTGTCACTTGCGAGAACCGACCTTAGGCTCCGTACCCTTGAGGAGGCGAGAGATGTTCGCTCGGTGGCGGATGACGATGAGGAGGACGAAGAGCCACGCGATGGCGATCATGGGGGCCCGATCGTGAGCGACGAGGGCGGTGTCGAGGAACGGAAGATCCCGCTGACTGAGGATCGTGATGGCAAGGGCGAACGCGACGGAGGCGATCAGGGAGGCGAGGGAGATGTAGCGGTAGGCCATGAGGAAGAGGATGAAGGTGAGACCGCCGATGATTCCGCCGATGGTGTAGAGCGGCCAAAATCCCAGGACCACGCCCAGTGAGGTAGCGACGCCCTTACCCCCTTTGAATTTGAGCCAGATCGGGAAAGTATGTCCGAAGACGCAGGCCACGGCGGTCAGCAGCGGCAACAATGAAGGCAGCGGCGGATCACCAGGACAATGACGCACCATGAGGGCAACCGCCAGCACCGGGATGAATCCTTTCGCGGTGTCCAAAAGGAACGCGTACCAAAAGAATCGCATGCCGAGTGTGCGGCCGAGGTTGGTAGCGCCGATGTTCTTGGAGCCGACCGTGCGGATATCGACGCCGTGCGACTTGCCGATGATCAGCGCGAAGGGGATCGAGCCCACAAGGTACCCCACCAACGGCATGTACGGCACGACGAATCGCACGATCATTTGTTCTGCAGTCATCATTTCCCGGCTTTGCTTTTCTCTCGTTTCTCTCGCTGAACCTGCTCGTAAAGGCTCAACAGTTTTTCGACATATTTCTCCGGGAACATTCTCGCGGAAGCGGCACGGGCGTTTTGGGCGAGCTCTCCTCGCTCTGGGGTTTTCGGAGCGGGCAGCGCTTCGAGCGCTCCGGCCATCTGATCGACTTCCCGGGGATTTCCGACAATGGTACCGGCATGGTGATCTTTCACAAGGTCACTGGCGCCGAGGTACTCCGTGGAGATCACCGGCATCCCGTGCGAGAGCGCTTCGAGCACCACCCGGGCAAAGGGGTCGTAGAAGGTCGGAAGTATGAGAGCGTCTGCGGCAGCGTAGACTTTGTCCATTTCGCGGGTGGGGCCGACGAAAAGGATACGCCGTTTGGTTCCGCCGCCGCCGCCGTCGTCGCCGATGCCGAGACTGTTGGCCAGTTCGACGTACTCGCGGGCTTTGCCCAGGCCCACGACCAGGAGTTTCCACCCGCCCCCCCTGCTGGTGCGAGCGACGGCTTCGATGGCGTAGCGGAGTCCCTTGCGCCGGAAGTCGTGGCCGACGAAAACCGCGACGCGGTCGTCGGGCTCGAGACCGTAATTACCGCGGAACCAGTCGCGGTCTTCCTGGACTTTGACCGGATCGGCGACGCCGAGCGGTTGCGGGAAGGGGCCGGGGAGGTCGACGAGCAGGCCGGACTTCCGATCCTGCCCGTAGTGTTTGTGGAAGTGCTTGCTGATCATGGGGCAGAGGCACAGAATGCGGTAAGGAGGAGGGTGGGAGCGGACGGCGTTGCGCTCCATCGCCAGCAGCGTTCGTTGCTTGCTGGAGAACTGCAGCATGACGCGCTTGAAGTGCCCTGCCGCCGCGGAGCGGCGACTGGCGATCGCCTGAAGTTGAATCTCGGCGTACACGCCGGCGTAGGGCTGGTAGATGTCGCCCATGCACGCGATGGTCATCGAATGCGAAAGGTCGCTGGGATGCTGCTTGAGGAATCTGGCAGCCTTGCGGGCGAAGAGGCGAAAGCCGATGCCGGTGTTCAGCCGCAGACCTTTCAACTTGTGAATCTGCACGCCCTGCATGATCAGGTCCTCTTCGTTGAGATGGACGGCGGCGGTGGAGCGGCGGGCGTCGTGGCTGGCTCGCTGCGTCGCCTGACGGTATCGGTTGATATGGGGAGCCACATCGTGGCAGACGACCTGGACGTCGTGACCTCGCTTGACAAGTTCGCCGACGAGCCAGACAGTGAACCGCTCGGCGCCGCCGCGGGAGGGATCGAAGTGCTCGATGATCAAAGTAATTTTCATAAGTCGTTATTTAGCCGGTGGGCTTGCCCACCGCTCGTCGTTGGGGTGGTGTGCATGATGCCAGAGGTCCGAAACGGCGGCTATCACCGCTTCGACACCAAGCTCCTTCATGCAGCGATGATCGATGGGACATCGTTTCAATTGGCAAGGTCCGCAGCGAACGTCGATACGGACGGCTTTTTCGCGGCTGGAGTAAGTCTCGGCCCAGACCGGGTCGGTCGGACCAAAAATCGCGACAGTCGGAATATCAAAGGCGGCGCCGAAATGACGAGGACCCGTGTCGTTGCAGACCATCAACTTGCAACGCCGAATGATCTCCTTCAATGCCCCCAGAGAAACGCCCTTCCCGTCGTTGAGCCGGGCGAGCGCATGCAGTCGGCCCACCCCCTTGCCTCCGGGACTCAGGGCACTGCCCTGCAGGATGGCCTCGACGATCGGCCGTTCCGCCGGCGAACTCGCTAAGATCACGTGCCCATCGAATTCGCCCTGTTTGTCCATCAAACGGTCAGCCACCTGGGCAAATCGCTCAGGCATCCAGCATTTGCTCGATCCAAAATTCGCGCCCGGCACGATCACCGCGAATCGCTCGTCGCTGATGCCCAGGTGAAGCAGCATCGCTTCCGCCTCGGCCTGCTCCTGGCCCGTGATGCCCAGTTCCATCCGCGTAGAGTCCGCGGTCGACGATCCAAAAAATTTTGCTAACTCCATGTAATACGCAATCGTCGGCACCGGTTGATACGCAGACCCCACCGATGGACTGGCAGACGCGCCGAGCTCTCTGGAGATGGCCCGAATCGCCTGGGCCTTGGCGCGATCGCGTGCTTTTTGTTCCGCCGTTCGCAGCTTCGGTTGCAGACGATCCGTCAGCAGCATGGATCGCCATCCACGAGCATATCCCACCCGCCGCCGCACCCCACCTCGCCACAGCATCCACGCGCTGCGAAAAGAATTCGGCAGAAGCACGCCCAGATCAAACCGCTGCTCTCGAAGCCATCGTACCGTTTCCTTTTCACGCCCTTTCTTCACGATATGTACATCATCCACATACGACAATCCACTGAGCACCGAAGCCACCAGCGGCCGCACTACGCCCGCAATCCGCGCCGCCGGATACAATTCCCGAATCGCTCGCAAAAACGGCGTAGCCATCACCCCATCCCCAAGCCAGTTCGGCATGATCACCGCGATTCGCTTTGCTGAAATTTTCAGAACATCAGGTTCCATACGCAAACTACGCACTATAACCACAGACAGAATCAGACAAAAACAGATAAAATCAGACAAAGACGGACAAAACAATGAAAATAAAGTGCAAAAGGCGGGGTAGCTCGGTCGGGGACCGAGCTACGTTTGAAGGGAATGATTGAAGCGGGGACGTTTAAGGGGGGTAGGCGGGACTTTAGAGCAAGTCATTCATCGTCCCGGCTGGCTCAGCAACGTCCAACTGGCCCCCGACCGGGACGGGATTGATTATGGCGTGGATGCCATTCTCAACGCTTGTGGGAACAGCAACCGATGTGCCACCCTGTCGGGCGGCGGACGGCGGATCTGCTCGGAAAAGAGGCAAACGTTTCTAAAGCGTGACGGCTCCAAGTCATGGCGACCGGCGAGATTTCGGAGAATGTCCGAGCAGGCGGGAAGGAGGAAGGGAGGCGGCTGGGCAGGGCCGACAGTTTGTCTTTGCTGCTGCGACAATCTCGGTCGCTTGAGGTAGCCACAGGCAGACACAAACAGGCACAGACGAGACTGGCATGCGTTTTACATCCCCCACTGCGATGCGATCCGAAACTTCTCTTGGATAAGGAGAGGGTCATGCTTTACTGGGCATTGGTCTTTTTGATCATTGCGATCATCGCGGCGATTTTCGGCTTCGGCGGCGTTTCCGCAGCCGCGTCGGGTATCGCTCAGGTGCTCTTCTGGATCTTCCTGGTGGTCTTCCTCGTGTCGTTGATTATGGGCTTTGTCAATCGGCGGCATTTGCGGTAGGCCCGCCTGCCGCGTAGCATGAGACTTCATGAACGGCGGAAATGACCCGCTGCGGGAGCCCCATGCGCGCATCTGATGCCAAATTGCAGAGTTTTCTTGAACCGATTGCCAGTTCCGCTGTGACGGCGGAACTGGCAAGGCGGTTGGCTGAGCAGCGGCATGTGGCGGCGACGGGGCAATGGGGAGCCTGTGCGCTGGTGTTGGCGGCGGCGGTGCAGCGGACGCTCGGACGGCCGATGCTCATCCTCACGGCACACCTCGATGACGCCGATGACGCGGTCGATCAGCTCCACTTTTTCTATCCGGGCGCGTCGGTGCGGCTTTATCCGGCGTTCGAAGTGCTGCCGGGTGAGTCGAACCTGTCGCATGAGCTCGCGTCGCAGCGGTTGGAACTGCTGGTGGACCTGGCGGCGGAGCAGGGGAGAAGGGGAGAGGGAGAGAGGGGGGAGGGGGGGGCGGATTTTATTGTGGCTCCGATTCAGGCGCTTTTGCAGCCTTCGCCGAATCGGGCACTGCTGACGGATCTGGTGCTGTCGATCAAATCGGGCGATACGGTTGATCGCGATACGCTGGTGCGATGGTTGGCGGATCATGGGTATACCAGGCTCGACGCGGTGGAGGATGCGGGGGATTTTGCGGTTCGCGGGGATATTGTGGATTTCTGGTCGCCTAGTGCTGGCGAGGGTGGCTCTTATCCGACGCGGATTAATTTGTTCGGCGATCAGGTGGAATCGGTGCACCATTTCGATCTCGAGTCGCTGGGGCCGACGGGAAATATCGAGGAGGCGAGGATCGTGGCGTTGGGGGATCGGTCGACCTGGCCGATTGAGAAGACGACGAGTTTGCTGAGCTATTTGCCGGAGGAGACGATTGTCTGGTTGATTGAGCCGGGCGAAGTGCAGGAGCAGGCGAAGAGCTATTTTGATAGGTTGGAGGATGCTCGTGGGATTTATCCGCCCAGTGCGGTGCTGAGGAATATTCAGCAGTTTGCGTGGGCGGAGATTCATCAGTTTGGGGCGGAGGATGAGAGCACGCTGCGTCTGCCGTGCAAATCGATTCAGCGGTTCGATACCAAGGCGGAAGAGGCGATTCGGGAATTGGCGGAATTGGCGGAGCGTGCGAAGGTAGTGGTGATCTGCGATTCGGCGTCGGAACGCGGACGGTTGTCGGATCTGTTGGATGTGAAGCATCCGGGAAGCCGGGCGAAAATAGAGATGCCGGTGGGGGTGATTACGCTGGGGTTTGAATGGGATGAGGGTGAGAAGCCAGAAGCCAGAAGCCAGAAGTCAGAAGAAGAACATCGGCAAGATGCCGATGCTACGGAACATCGGCGGGACGCCGATGCCACGGCCACGGTGTTGATTGGGCATCATGAGATTTTTCATCGGTACAATCAGCGGCGGCGGTTGCGGGCGGTGCAGGGGGCGAGGCCGATTGATTCGTTTCTTGATTTGCAGCCGGGGGATTTTGTCGTTCATGTACATCATGGCATTGCTCGATTCGAAGGCATGAACTCGATCATGCGTGACGGGCGGCAGTCGGAATTTCTGACGTTGAAGTTTGCGGGTGATGCGGCGCTGCATGTGCCGGCGACGCAGATTCATCTGGTGCAGAAGTATGTGGGCGGTGCACATGGACGTCCGCCGCTGTCGGTGCTCGGCGGCGTGACGTGGTCGAAACAGAAAGAGAAGGTGGCGGAGGCGGTTGAGAAGCTTGCGGCAGAAATGTTGGAGGTGCAGGCGGCTCGGGAGCATTCACCGGGCATCGCATATCCGGCGGATACGGTCTGGCAGAAGGAATTTGAAAATGCGTTTCCATATCCGCCGACGGAGGATCAGTCGCGGTCGGCGGAGGAGATTAAGAATGACATGGCGCGGCCGCGGCCGATGGATCGGCTGCTCTGCGGCGATGTTGGTTACGGCAAAACCGAAGTGGCGATGCGAGCAGCCTTCAAAGTCGTGGAGTTCGGAAAACAGGTCGCGGTTCTGGTCCCCACAACCGTGCTCTCTGAACAGCATGAGGAGACGCTCAAACAGCGGTTAGCCGGCTATCCGTTCATCATCGAATCGATTTCGCGATTCAAAACGCCCAAGCAGATCAAAAAAATCATCGACAGAACCTGTGCGGGCCAGGTGGACATTCTTGTAGGGACGCATCGACTTTTGTCGAAGGATGTGCGGTTCGCGGATTTGGGCCTGGTGATCATCGACGAAGAGCAGCGTTTCGGCGTAGAGCACAAGGAACGGCTCAAGAAGCTGCGTTTGACGGTGGATATTCTCACGATGACCGCGACGCCGATTCCGCGTACGCTGCATATGTCGATGCTGGGGATTCGGGATATTTCGAATTTGACGACGCCGCCGTCGGATCGAAGGAGCGTCGTTACGGAAGTGATTACGCACGATAAGCAGCGGATCAAGCAGGCGCTGCAGCGTGAACTGGCCCGCAACGGCCAGATCTTCTTCGTGCACAACAAAGTCTACAACATCCAGAGTATCGCGGACGAAGTGCGGCAGATGGTGCCCGACGCCCGCATCGTCGTTGGACATGGACAAATGCACGAGCATGAACTTGAAGCGGTCATGCACAAATTCATTCGCCACGAAGCGGATATCCTGGTCTCGACCACGATCATCGAGTCCGGCATCGACATTCCCAATGCCAACACGATGTTCATCAATGAAGCGGAACGGTTCGGACTGTCGGATCTGCACCAGTTGCGTGGCCGCGTCGGACGCTACAAGCATCGGGCGTACTGCTACCTGCTGCTCTCGCCGGACAAGACGATCAGCTCGACGGCCGCCAAGCGGCTCAAGGCGATGGAGGAATATGCGTCGCTGGGTGCGGGATTCAAGATTGCGTTGCGAGACCTGGAAATCCGCGGCGCCGGCAACATTCTCGGCCCGGAGCAGTCCGGCCACATCGCGGCGGTCGGCTACGAAATGTATTGCCAGTTGCTGGAGGAGGCGGTGAAACGGGTGAAGAACGAACCGGTGGAAAAGCCCATGGAAGTGAATGTGGATATTGGGATAACAGGGGTGTTGCCGCGGACATATGTGGATTCGGAACGGCAGCGTATGGACCTTTATCGGCGACTGTCACGGGCACAATCGCTGGAGATGCTCGAGGCGTTGTCGAAGGACCTGGTGGACGCGTTCGGGCCGATGCCCAAGCCGGTGCAGATGCTTTTTGGGTTGGCGGAGATCAAGATTCTGGCCGCACAATGGTCGATCGCGTCGATCATCACCAAGGCGCCGGATGTGATTTTTACGATCGACGATTTTTCGAAGCTCGGGCCGCTGATGGGCAAAGGGGTCGGTGGGGGGGCGGGATCGGTGCGAGTGGTGGATGAGAAGACGGTGCATCTGCGATTGCCGGCGAGTTATTTGGAGGCGGAGACGCTTGTTAATGTATTGCGGCATTTGCTGAATCCCAATGCCGCCTCTCCTCCTAAGCCGGTCGCTCCGCCAGCGAAACCGCAACCGGCAAAGCCAGCCCCAAGCATTCGGCGGCGGTTGTAAGAGTGGCAATAGCCTTGCGTTTCCACGCAAGGCTATTAGATGTCGGCGAGGATTTGTGTTGCCATGGGATTCTTTGCTCCGCGGGAACGGGCGTTCGCTTCGAGGGTTTGAAGGGTTTTCTTGACGGCGTTTTTGTTCAAGGGGCGGGGACGATCGGACTTCACGACCCGCTGGAAGTTGCGATACAGAATCTGATCGAGAGCGTCCTTTGGCAGCTTGAGACCGTGCAGGTCGGGTCGGGGATCAGGGGTCATGTAGGGATCGTCGGGGACTTGGAAACGATCGTCGGTTTCGAGGAATCGGCGAATCATCGGGCCACGCTCGGGACCGGTGCTGTTGGAGCCCATGCCGATGTCGGTGCCGAAGACGATGCGGTCGGCGTGGTCGATGAAGAACTGTCGTGAGGCGGCGTGGTTGGCGGTGAAGTTGTGGTACATCTCGACGCCGGGCGCGAGATCGAAGAAAACGTTGGGATGGCGTTTAAGGACTTCGGTGGCCTCTTCAAGGCGGTCGGAGAGGAAGAAAAAGTGCGGGAGGATCACGTTGAGTTTCGGATGTGCATCGAGCACGGCGGCGATCTCGCGGTCGATGGTCGCCTTGGTCGGATACGTTTCGTCGTACCACCAGCGATTGAGTTTTGCCCAGAGCGGGACGGTCTGCTCGCTCCAGAATTCCGGGGGGTCGGCGACGTGCCAGAGCACGGGGAATCCGGTGGATTCGAGCATATCGAGCAGCGGATTGTAGACGGCGGAGTCGAGCGGATGGCCGTAGAACTTGCGAGCGTCGGGCTTGCCGATGAGGAGTTTGAGGCCGTCGCAGCCGCAGTCGATGAGGTTTTGGAGTTGCGTGGTGAAGGGGGTTTCGGGAGCGGGGCCTTTGTTGAAGAGGCCGGTGCCATCGAGGCCGGCGAAGATGTAGACGCGATCTGGATGCTTGAGTTTGAGCCAGAGAGCGGCGTCGTTGCGGAGGGCGTCGGGATTGGTGTTCTGCTGTTCGTAGATGAGGATGTTGATCTGGTCGGAGCCGGTGTGTTTCATGTTGGCCATGAGGCCGTCGTGAGCGTGCGGGCCGTCGAAATGATTGTGGCAGTCGATAATCATGCGTGGTTCCTTGTTAGAAGAGTAAAAGTTATAAAGTTAAAAGTTAAAAGGTAAAAGAAAAGGCATCCTTTTAACTGTTAACTTTATAACTTTTATTCTTTCACACCAGGGCCTTGATGCCTTCCCACTTATGTTCTGCGATGCACTTGGTGATTTGGGTGGCGATGGCGACGGCGGTCAGGCCGTCGTCGCCGGTGACTTCGGGGGGGGTTCGGGTGCGGATGGCGTGCTGGAAGTTTTCAAGCTCGGCCTTGACGGGCTCGATGTCCTCGATGGTCAGGTCTTCGTATTTGACGAGTTCCGGGTAATTGAGTTGCATGAGGTCGGTGATGTTGCCGGCCTTGACTTCGCGGCGGACGTGAGCGAGTTCCTTTTCGTTGGCGGTTTTGGTGATGACGGCTCCGGCTTTTTTCTGGTAATCGACGGAGACGTAAGCGGTGGGGGAGAAGAGCCGCATTTTGCGTTCCGTGCGAAGGGCCAGGCGAGAGGCGGTGAGGTTGACGACGCCGCCGTTGGCGAAAGTCAAGCGAGCGTTGGCGATGTCTTCGTGTTCGCCGATGACGGTGACGCCGACGGCGCGGACGTCGATGACGGGTTGGCGGACCATGTCGTTGACGATGTCGAGGTCGTGGATCATCATGTCGAGGGTGACGCCGACGTCGATGGAGCGGAAGGTCATGGGACTGATGCGGTGGACTTCGACGAAGGCGGGCTTGAGCTGGTATTTTTTCAGGGCGCGGTAGACGGGGTTGAAGCGTTCGGTATGGCCGACCTGCAGGATGCGGCCGTGCGATTTGGCGGCGTCGACAATAGCGCGGCCGTCGGCGACGGTCGGAGCAAGAGGCTTCTCAATAAGAACATCAATCTTCGCGTCCATAAGTTGCTCGGCAACGGTGCGGTGGTGAATCGTGGGCACCGCAACGGAGGCGGCGTGGGTCGGCGTGTTGCTTTCGCGGCTCCAGCGCAGCAGTTCCTCAACGGACTTGAAAGCTTTGCAGTTGTATTGCGCCGCGATCTTCTTCGCGTTTTCCTCGCTTTGGTCAACGACCGCGATCAAGGAATAGCCGGGGATTTTCGCATAATTACGTACGTGGTGCTGGCCCATGCGGCCGACGCCAACCACTATCGCATTTAAGGTGTCAGTCATTTAATGTCCTTCATGCAGAGTGGACGGAAGAAATCCGAAATTCGAATGACGAATGGCCGAAACAATACGCCGCCGCCACGTTTTGGTCATTTGAACATTCGGATTTGATTCGTCATTCGTCATTCGGATTTCGAGTTTCCTTTAGTGTCCCGACACGAGTGTGGGCGGTTCGTCATCTTCGTCCCAGGCGGTTTTGCCGCGGAGGTTTTCGCGGGCTCGGCCGAATTTACCGTTGGTGGATTCACGCATGAACGCTAAGAGATACTGAATTTCCGGATTGTCGGGATAAAGGCGTTCGAGCTCGGCGGTCTGCGTGATGATCGGCGTGGGGTTCTTGAAGAGCAGACGGTAGGCCATTTTGAGAGAGGCGATCTGCTCTTCGCTGTAGCCGCGGCGGGAGAGGCCCTTGGTGTTGACGGCTCGCACCTTGCCCTCGGGGCCGTCGACGATCATGTACGGCGGGACATCGTGTGCAATGGCGGCGTAGCCTCCGACGAAGGCATGTTGACCGAAACGAACGAAGTGGTGTGACGCGGCACCGCCGGAGATGACGACCCAGTCCTGGACTTCGACGTGGCCGGCGAGCATGACGTTGTTGGCGAGAATGGTGTTGGAGGCGATGTTGCAATCGTGAGCGATATGCGTGGCGACCATAATGAGGTTATTGTCTCCGATGCGTGTGTGGCCGCCGCCGTCTTCGGTGCCGATGTGGATGGTGCAGAATTCGCGGAACTTGTTATTGTTGCCGATGATGACGCGGCAGGCGCCGCCGCGGTACTTGAGGTCCTGAGAAACGCCGCCGATGACGCAGTTGGGGAAGAATTCGTTGTTTTCGCCGGCGGTGGTGTGGCCTTCGATTTGCGCGTGGTGGTGAACGATGCAGCCTTTGCCCAGCACGACGTGTGGGCCGATGTAGGCGAAGGGGCCGACGATGATATCGTCCGCAAGCTGGGCGCCCGGATCGACGACAGACATGGGGTGGATTTGCGGCATGGGACATTCCTAAGAAGCCAGAAGCCAGAAGTTTGGAATCAACCGGAAACTTGAAACCTTCTGGCTACTGGCTTCTTCACAGTTATTCTCCAAGTTCATTATCAACGAGCATAAATTTAATCTCCGCTTCCGCGGCGACCTGGTCGCCGACGTACGCACGACATCGCACATGCCCGGTGCGGGCCTTCACACGAATATTTTCCGACTCGAGAATCAACTGATCGCCGGGCACCACCGGCTTGCGCAGCTTCACCTTGTCCAAACTCAGCAGCAGCGGAATTTTCCCGGAGTGCTCCAGCTTCCGCGAGAGCAGCAACCCGGAGAGCTGCGCCATCGCCTCCACAATCAATACGCCCGGCATCATCGGCATCCCCGGATAATGCCCGGTGAAAAACGGCTCGTTCATCGTGACATTCTTCACGCCCAGGGCTTTCCGGTCGCCGTCCATCTCGATCACGCGATCGACCAGCAGCATCGGATAACGGTGCGGCATGAGGCGCAAGATACGCTTCACATCCATGACCGCTTCGCCGACGGCGAGCTTGGCGCGACGCTGCGCCTGGAGCATGCTGGTGAGCTTGCGAACCAGTGCGTGATTCAACGAATGTCCGCTCTTGCATGCGACAATTCGTCCCTTGATCGGACAGCCAAGCAGGCAGAGGTCGCCAATCAGGTCGAGGACCTTGTGGCGGACGCATTCGTCGGGGAAGCGGTAATCGGTGCCGATCGGGCCAGTTTTGTCGATGACGAGCACGTCGCCTGCTCGGAGGTGGACGCCCAGGCCGCGGGATTGGAGCATCTCCGCTTCCTCGCGTGTGACGAATGTGCGGGCGGGGGCGATGTCCTTTTCGAAGTTGCCGTTGAGCTGGGCGGAGAAAAGCTGTTGGTTGATCGGTTCGGCGCCGTAGTCGAGATCGTAGGAGATATGAAATTCCTCTGCTATCGGTGGGGCAGCGATGAGTACCGCGCCGCCGTCACGCACTTCAATCGGCTCGGTGACGGTCAGGAAAAGTTTTTCCGCGGGCTGCTCGACGATGCCGGTTTTTTGGAGGAGTTGGACGAACGGCAGGCAACTGCCGTCCATGCCGGGTACTTCGCCGCCGTTGATGAGGATTTCGAGATTGTCGATGCCCAGCCCCGCGACGGCGGCCATGCAATGCTCGATCGTTTCAACCGCATCGGCGCCGCTTTTGATCGCGGTACGACGGGAGCGTTTGGTGACGTGCTGGACCAGTGCGGGGATGCGGACAGGCCGGCTCAGATCGGTCCGCACAAACACGATGCCATGTCCGACGGGCGCAGGCTTAAACGTGAGCGTCGTTTGAGCGCCGGTGAACAGGCCGTGGCCGGAGATCTCGGCTTCGCCTGCGATGGTTCTCTGTGGATGTGTGACGGTCACGGACCAATGGCTCCTCAAGGACCCGCCTGGACGATTAAACCCAACATTATGCCCGATTCCCCGCAGCTATTCCACAGCCTGCGGAACCGGCATATACTGACCAGCGTGCCCGACGTGGAAATAGCCTTGCGAGGAATCGCAATGTTTCGGACGCCAGAGACCCCCTTGGAGCGCACAAGTGAAACGCGCAAGATGCGTTAAGCCTCGCGTTTCCACGCAAGGCTATTGGCGTTCCGGTACGCCCTCTACTCGGGGCGGTAATCTCATCAGGGAAAGGCGATTATGGCGATCGATCATCCGGCGGCAATCAAACTAAAAGCGAAATTCCCCGGAATGGGACTCAAGGCCGCACAGTTTCGCGGAGATACCCATATTATCGTTCCGAAAGAGAAACTCACCGAAGTCGTGAGCTGCCTCAAGTCGGATTCTGAGCTGAATTACAACATGTTGGCCGACGTCAGCGCGGTAGATTATCTGAATTATCCCGGCGCTCCGCAGGACGGTCGCTACGGACTGTTGTACGTGTTCAATTCGGTGCCCAAAACGCTCCCACCTTCCCCAACTGACGATCGCGGTACCAAGCGGTTGATCTTGCGGGTTTTTGTCAACGACGGCGACATGGAAGTGGATTCGCTGGTACCGTTGTACGCGGGAGCGGAGTGGTTGGAACGCGAAGTCTTCGACATGTTCGGCATCAAGTTCAAGAACCACCCGGACCTGCGACGCATTCTGACCTGGGACAGTTTCCAGTCGCATCCGCTACGAAAAGATTACCCCGTCACCGGCAAAGGCGAACGCGAACAATACCCAGTCGTGTCACGCGATTCGGCGTGACCGCACCGAATATCCTTGTAGAATAGCCTTGCGTTTCCACGCAAGGCTATTGCCGACTGGGATTGAGAATAGCGCGGATGATCACCGGCTCTGCCTGGTCGGCCTTGGCGGTGGGCCAGGAGCCGAGGGTAATGCTGTGGATGGAGCCGTCAGGCTGGCGGGTGACTTTGGAGTCTTCCGGGTAATGGTTTTGTACGCTGATAGAGAAGGAGATGTTTTCGAGGTTTCGGAATTCAAATTCGCCTTTGGCGTTGGTGGTGGTTTCGGTGCAACCAAGATACTTCAATATTGGATGTTTGTTGTAGACGGGCCATGCCAAGATGCGGACGTTGGCCAGCGGCTTGCCGGTGTTGGAATCCGTGGCGGTTCCTCGGATGACGTGGCCGGTCTCGAGAGTAATGGACAACGGCTCTTGAGACGGAGTGATTTTGCGGAGGATGCCCTGCGTCGTCAGACCGGGGGTGACTCGGAGGTTGTAGTAACCGCCTGGGATGGAGAGTTCGGGATTGACGTGTTCGAAGGCAAAGCGGCCTTCGCGGTCGGTGCGGATGCTGGAACTGTTGAAAGAACTGGAACTGTTGGCAATGTTGTATTCATAGGAGAGTGTCAATTCGATGTTAATCGCGGGGGTGTTGTCCGGGTTGCGTAGTGTGCCGGAGACAGTGACGCCGGGGGCGAAAGTCAAGGGAATATCGGCGATGGGATGCTCCGCGTCCAGAACGATTTCGTCCGAGATGGCAAACATGGCACCGGCGGAACACGCGACGCGATAGCGGCCGTTCAGGGGAACGGGACTCAACAGGTAAGAAGTCAGGCGGGAGTTGACGTTATCGTTGAGGAGATTCCATTCATTCGAAGCCAGGTCGGGGGATTTTTGCACGGTAATCAGGCTGGCGTAGAAATAAGGTTCCCAGGGTTTGCCGTCGGGACCAGTGACGCGGCCGTGGATGGCGCCGGCAGGCTGAGCCTCCAGCGTAATGACAAACGGCTCATCGCTGGCAGGAATATCGTACTGATCACTTTTTTCCGCCACCCGATATCCCAGAAGCGTCGGTGCGGAAAAACCAAACTGGCAGGGAACAGGCGCATCCATGCGTGCTTCATTGTTGGTGATTTTCAGGTCGTGGTACTTGGCTGGTGTATTCGCAGGGAAGCGGATGTTGGCGCCGAGTGTGCCGGCGGCGGGCGGGGCATTTTGAGGCACGGTGATACGGATGATCACGGGCCGTGTGGGCGGCTTGGAGGCTGCACGGAGGTCCATGGAGACGACGGCATCTTTTCCCGGCTGAGCGGTCACGCTTTGCGAGTCACGAAGAAGTTGAAATGTGACCTTAGACGGCGGCGGATTGGCCAGAACAGCCCGACCGACGCCTTGCTCGTCAACCGTGACGGGCAACGTGATGCGGTGTTCAGTATATGAATTCTCAGACATGGCAATGGAATTGCGAACGTCCACCTCGCGTGGCATACCGCCAGGATCAGCCCGAACTTCCAACGTTATCGGCTGCGGCGACTCAAGCGCAATGTTCAACGCCTGACCTGCCTTAATCACCAGTAATTGAGAAGCATATTTCGGATGAGATACGTAAATACGATATGTGCAATCATCGCGCAGTTCGGTCAGCGCGAAATGGCCGGTGTTGTCGGTGGTCGTGAGCCGTTGGCTGGGAAATCCCCAACTCCACGGATGCTCCCCATTCGTATTGAACCGGCTGTCGAGTCCCTGGCGTGCGATGAAGCTGATGCTCGTTTCCGTGATCAGTTCGCCGGTGGCCGCATCGCGGACAAGGCCCGTGGTGGGATGCGCTTCATGGAGCGTGATCACCGCGTGCTTCTCCGGCGACAAACGAAGCGGCACTTCCTCCTCCTGATAACCTGTCGCACGGATCTTGAGACGTGCCGCCTGATCGATCGCATGAGCAACAACCGCCGTCCCATCAGCATCGGAGGTCAGCTTGATCGGCCCCACGTTGTAGGGATCTTCCTCATCGCAGCGGTATCCCAGCTCGATGGCCGCATTGGCAATCGCTTTTCTGGCAGAATTAACCAAGCGAACCCGAGCCGAAAAACCGGCGGACAACACCAATTCCACCGGCGGATATTTTCCGTCCGGCCCAACCGTGACAGGCGATGAGATCACCGGAGCAAATGGCCCGTCAAGAGAAGGCTGCACCCATACGACGGCCTGTCCAGACGGAGTATGTTTGTCTTCGAAGGAACCATCAGGAGCGACCGGAATCGCAGAGAAGTACGAAGAATTAACGCTACGAACATACATTTTCAGCCACTTGAGTTGTGCGGGCAATGGCTGGCCGTCCGCGGTGCGAACGTGTCCGGAAAGAGTAACATTCTCCGGTTGCTCCCTCGGCTCCCCCAGTCGGTACGGCCGATGTTTTTTCTCCAACTCCGTCATTTTTTCCACCCGTTCCACCGGCGTGAGGATTTTCTCCGCTGCCCGTACCGTTAATTCTGCCGTGGATACCAACAGTGCTAACAGCAGTGTAGATACGAACAAGCCTAAGGCCAGCGAGCGTAGTGGGAAGCCGATGCGTACGGGGGTTGTTGGATTCACCAGTCGTGCGATGCGTTGCCACAGTGGACCGTGGCCGGTGAGAGCAAGTGCAGCAGCGGCTATGTCCGTTAGCCCCTGGCTCTGCCGGGGGTTCAACGTAGCCGCCGCCACGTCCGCCAGCGTATGAGCCATCAGTTCCGGAGAGCCGGCGCACGATACCGCCAGCGCATCGCAACACGCTTCACGTTCCTGGCGGATTTGGCCGGAGATCCACCATACCGCAGGATTGAAAAACAATAACGCCTCGATTACCTGCTGCATGAGATTGACGAGAAAATCCCAGCGGCGCATGTGCGCCAGTTCGTGCGCGATAATCAGCCGTAATTGCTCCGGTGGCATTTCCGCCAGAATCGCTGCGGGCATCAAGAGCATCGGCGACCATGTTCCCACCACCGCCGGCACCCGATACAGCGGACTGACCAACACCCGCAACGCCCTCCCTCCCCGCAGATGCATTTTGTTTGCCAACTCTTCCACCGCCGGTAACGTCGTGGGCGTTCCCAACGCGGCCAGTTTGGATGCCCGTGCCAACAGAATCGTCGTACGCAGCAGCATGGCAACGACGCCAGCGAGCCAGAGTGAGGTTAACAGTAATGGCCAGTTCCAGTATGTGTGTGAGGGGGTCGCGATGCCGCAAGCGTTTTCGATGCCCTGCCGCGAGAGCGATACGCCATGATTGACCGCGAGAGGAGCACTGCGACCGGCGATTTCATGATGGACGAACACGTCCGTGCGAACGGGCCAGGTCAGCGGATGATATTGCAATGACCATGTGGCGCAGGCGGCAAAGAGAATCAGCAGCAGAGCTCCGACGGTTGCCACATAACGCACACGCACGTAACGCTGGGGCACGAGTCGCAGAAACACCCAGAGCAATCCCGCGATGAGAACCGCCTGCCAGAGCGAATGGGCCAGCGAAAAAAGCAATGGCTGCAGGTGAGACATGATGCATCTCCTTTGAAGAGATTATTTGCGAGGCGATTTCGCGTCGAGCATTTTGCGTATTTCGGAGAGTTCCTGCGGCGAAATGGTTTTGTCGTCCAACAACGCCTGAACGGCTGCCGCGGGCTTGCCGCCGAAGACCAGGTGGACCAGTTTGCTTATGAGTCCGCGGAGGATTCGCGTCTTGGCAACTCTCGGGCGATAAAGATGCGTCTTGCCTTGGGCGGTATGCGCCAGCAGACCTTTTTTCTCCATGACCTGCATGACCGAGAGCACGGAAGTGTACGCCCGCGGCTTCTTGTCAGGCAGATTCTCCCGCACCTCACGAGCCGTCATGGGACCACGTTCCCACAACAAAGCGAGAATCTGCAACTCGAAATCCGACGGCCGCGGCAGGGGGGATACGGACATAAACAGGTTCCTTTATCTACTGTGTTAATAGTATGTACTATGAATGCAGTAGTGTCAAGTGTCGTCAAGTCGTTAAATCGTCAAGTCGTCACGTCGATTTAACGATTTAGCGACTTGACGATTTAACGTGTTCTTATGGGGGGGGATCCCGTCTAAAGCCGGGGGCTAGTGCCGCGTCAACACTAAAATTTGGGATCACCATTTGCGTCAACCATCGTTTTTTTTCCGTACATCCTCAACATCGCCATCCCAAGTTTTAGTGTTGACGCAGCACTAGTGTAGTGACTCACAATTAAGCGATCTTATAAAATCGCGTGTTTTGGCTCGTATCGCAGGTTTTCGCCTGTCGCTCCCTGACGGTCGCGGTTCTGATAAGATGGCATCTATTTGAATCACTACACGAGCGATGTCAAGGCGAATGGAAGAAAGGCACAACCGATGGCACAACAGTACACGATGACGGACGGGCTCAAGCGGGCGTGCGACTTTATTGCGGAAAACAGCGGGTATGTCAATCAGGCGATCGCGTTGCACAGTGCTGTGTGGCGTGGGGAGCGGGTCGACGCTCCGCCGCTGATGCTCTCCTGCTGGCTCACCGATGAACAGCGTACGTGGCTTGTGCAGTCGAACTATAAGGCGATCCATTTCGACAGCGAGAAGATGTTGGCCAACGAGTTGCAGAGCGTCCTGACCGCCATCAATGGCAACAGTGGCGCGGTGCCGTCCATGCGGGCCAACATGGGCTGCGGTATTGTTTCGACGCTTGTTGGGTTGGAGCAGAGTCTGTTTGAGGACAAGATGCCGTGGATGCTGCGGCATCTGAAGAAGGAGGAGATCAAGCCGCGTTATGATTTTTCTGTTGACAGCAGTTCCGAGTTTGCCGCTGCCATGCGACACATGGAATACATGCAGACATTTTTGCGGGAACAGCGACTCGATAATGTTTTTATTTTTCCGCTGGATTTGCAGGGGGCGGTCGATACGGCGCATCTTATCTACGGCGACGCTATTTTCTACGATTTTTACGATGATCCGGACTTGATCCACCATCTGCTGAGGGTCAGTTGCGATGCCGTCGAGTTCGCGATACGTGAATGCTTCGCCCGTATCCGCCGAAGCGAGGAGTTCGTCACACACTACAACTCCATTGTTATTCCGAGGGCGCTGGGCGGACTCAAGGTCAGCGAGGATACGACGACCCTGCTCTCCCCCGATCTCATCGACACGTTCGCACTCCCTTACCTCCGCGACATTCTCACCCGTTTCAACGGCGGCTACGTCCACTACTGCGGGAAAAACGATCACCTTCTGGACATCCTGCTCAACGAGCCGCTCGTTCGCGGCATCAACTTCGGCAATCCCAACAAACACGACATGACTGCCGTCCTCAATCGCTTCAGAGACAAAGGCAAGATATATGTAGGCGCGGCCAATCGACTTCAGGATGAAAGCCAGTTCGACTACTTTAAGCGTATTCTCGGCGCATCGTACAATCCAGAGACTGGATGTTTCGCCGTCATGCTCCACTACTGGTGCAGCCTCCAGGAGCGTGACGGTGTTCTCGACGACTACGCCCGCGCTGCCGCATGCGTCCGGTGTCAGTAGCCTTGCGTGGCTAATCCGCGAATTGACAGAGGGGTGGCCAGGGTGTCGGGCGTTGCGTGGCACCCAAGCCTTCGCCTCAAGTGTCATGCACCCCGCCAAAGCGTGAATTCTGACGACCGCTTGACGTTCGATGTTCGTTCGGTACACTACTCGCATCCTTATTAGTTCTTAGTTCCACGGAGAAAATCATGTCGAAAGAACCTGTCTCCACCACTCCTGCCGGGTCCCGCGATCAGGCTCTCGAACGGGCTCTCTCGCAGATCGAAAAGGCCTACGGCAAAGGGGCCATCATGAATATGGACGGCCTCAATACCCTGGCGATCGAAGGGATTCCGACCGGTGCTCTCTCCCTGGATATTGCGCTGGGGGGCAAAGGCATGCCCAAGGGCCGCATTGTGGAAGTCTTCGGGCCTGAATCCTCCGGCAAGACTACTCTCTGTCTGCATATCATTGCCGAAGCGCAGAAGCTGGGCGGCGTGGCGGCGTTTGTCGATGCGGAACATGCGCTGGATCCCTCATGGGCCAAGCGATTGGGCGTTTCGCTCAAGGATTTGCTGGTTTCTCAGCCGGACAGCGGCGAACAGGCACTCGAGATCGTCGAGATGCTGGTTCGCTCGAATGCCGTCGATGTGATCGTGATCGATTCCGTCGCGGCCTTGATTCCAAAATCGGAAATCGAAGGCGAAATGGGCGATGCGACGATGGGCGTTCAGGCTCGTCTGATGTCGCAGGCGATGCGGAAACTGACGGCGGCTGTGAGCAAGTCCAAGTCGCTGGTGATTTTTATTAATCAGATACGTATGAAGATCGGCGTGATGTTCGGCAACCCCGAGACCACCACCGGCGGCAACGCGCTCAAGTTTTACAGCTCCGTCCGCGTCGACATTCGCCGCATCAATGCGATCAAGGAAGGCGAAGCCGTCATCGGCAATCACGTGCGAGCGAAGGTGGTCAAGAACAAAATCGCTCCGCCGTTCCGCGAAGCGGAGTTCGATATTCTTTTCGATTCGGGCATTTCGTACGAAGGCGATCTGTTGGACCTTGGCGTGAACGAAACCATCGTGGATAAATCGGGCGCGTGGTTCAACTACGGCAGCGTGCGGCTGGGCCAGGGACGCGAACAGGCCCGCCAATTCCTGAAGGACAACGCCGAAGTTGCCAAGGAAATCCGTGAGAAGATTCTGGTGAAAAAGATGGCCGTCGAAACGGCGGATGCCAAGGCCGCCGGCAAAGGCGAAATCAAAGGCGAAAAAGAAAAGACCGAAAAGGCCGCCAAGTCAGGGAAGTAAATCGGTCCCGTAGGGACCGAAGGAGGAACGACATGAGTAAGGTTTTTTCGAGTCGGCCGGCTATTGAAAAGTCCGTTGCAAAGTTGCTTCGTGATCAACCGATCATCGACATGCATACGCATTTGTATCCGCCGAGCTTCGGGACGCCAGTGCCCAATTGTGGTGGTGGAGGCAAGACGGATCGCGGTGGCCTGCTGCTCTGGGGTCTCGATGAGCTGTTGACCTATCACTATCTTGTCGCGGAAGTGTTTCGGGTTGTACCGGCGACGGAACTTGCGTACGAAGCGTTCTGGAAGATGCCCAAGACGGCGCAGGCGGATCACGTTTGGAAACATCTGTTTGTTGAGCGTACGCCGCTGAGCGAGGCTTGCCGCGGAGTGCTCACGTGCCTCGAATTGCTCGGGCTCGATGTCGATCGCAAAAAGGACCTCGCCAGGCTCCGCAAATGGTTCACCCGGCAGGATCCAGATAAGTACATTGATCGCGTGATGGAACTTTCGCATGTCGAGAGCATCACGATGACCAACAATGTGTTTGACGACAACGAGCGTGGCCGCTGGCTGAAGGATGCTGCGTCGTTGCGGAGCGACAGCCGGTTCAAGACGGTGCTGCGGATCGATCCGATTCTCGGCAACTGGCAAACCGCTGCCGGCAAGCTGTCGGCGTGGGGTTATGCTGTGGGCGATGGCCGCGCGCTTTCGGCGGCGAACATCGAGGAAGGCCAACGTTTCTTGCACGACTGGCTCGACCGCCAGCAAGCCATTTACACAGCACTGAGCATCGGTCCCAGCTGGCGTTACCCCGCCGAGGCGGATCATGCGCAGGCCGGTCAGATTGCTCTGGAAAAAATGATCCTGCCCGTGCTCGCCCAGCGGAAACTGCCCTTCGCCATGATGATCGGCAGCGTCCGTGGCGTGAACGCCGCTCTCGGCGACGCCGGCGACTCGCTGGGCAAAGCGGACGTCTCTTCCGTTGCCCGCCTGTGCGTCGCGTTCCCGCAGAACAAGTTCTTCATCACGATGCTGGCCCGCGAAAACCAGCACGAACTGTGCGTCACGGCAAGAAAGTTCGGCAACCTCATGATCTTCGGCTGCTGGTGGTTCCTCAATAATCCCAGCCTGATCGAAGAAATCACCCGCATGCGTCTCGAACTGCTGGGCACGAGCATGATTCCGCAGCACTCCGACAGCCGCGTGCTGGATCAGCTTCTTTATAAATGGGAACACAGCCGAACGATGATCGGGAAAGTTCTCGTCGACAAATACGCCGACCTTCTGGAAGCGGAATGGCCGCTCACGGAGGGCGATATCAAGGCAGACGTTGAGCGGTTGTTTAAGGGGAATTTTGAGGAGTTCCTTGTTCGTTAAGAGTAAAAATCACGAAGCGTAAAAGAATAAAAGGCCGCCCGACATCGGAACGGCCTTTTATACTTTTAACTTTTATACTTTTAACTTTACTTCATGACCCACTTGGCGCCCTTGTATTCCGGGCGAGGTTCGATGCCGATGGCCTGGCCGGGGACGTTGTATTCCAAGATGAGTGTTTTCTGGAGAATGACGGGTTTTTGGGTCTGGGGGTTTTTGACTTCGGTAGTTTCGCCGGAGAGGCCGGAGATGAAAACTTTGAAATTTCGAGAGTCGGTGTCGACGTCGCCAAAGACAATCACGCCGTCACGGGCATTGTCTTCGCCCTGGAGCAGTTTGCCGACGATGTTGTTCGGGGAGGCGAGCAGGTCGTTGTTGTAGAGATCCTTGATCTTGGTGATGATCTCGTCGGGGACGTCTTTGTAGGCGTCCTGGACTTGGCCGGTGTCGGTCATGAGTTGGAAATCAGGGGTGAAGAGGATGTCCTTGCCGGTGTTGTTGGTGACGGTGTATCGCATGAACCAGTAGGTTTTTTGGCGGCCGTCTTTGCCGATCTGGAGGCGCTCGATGGGGCCGTGCTTGAAATTCAGTTCCCAATTGGTCGGGACGAGGGAGGGCTCAGGGGCCGCTGTTACGCGGCGGACGGGCAGCGAGAGAGCTCCCGCCGTCACTGCCGCCAAGAGAGCCAGGGTCAGGGAAGCGCGATTGAACCGCATGAAAACCTCCACGGAGTCATTGAACAAGATGAAGGTAACGCCACGGGGTGAAGTTGGCAAGCGGACTCGTAAAATTCGTAAAATTCGTGGAAAGAGGTCCGTGACGATCTCTTCGCGCGCAAAGACCTCATCTACGCATTTTACGAAGCAAACCGTTATACTCACTCCCATTCAAGGAGGAGTTCTCGCGATGCTTTACGATCCCACATCTTTCGTTCACCTGCACGGCCATTCTCATTATTCGCTGCTCGACGGCGGCGCGACCATCGAAGCGCTGCTCAAGAAGACCAAAGAACTCGGCATGCCGGCGATCGCGCTGACCGATCACGGCAACCTCTTCGGCGCCGTCGAATGGTACACCACCGCTAAGAAGTTCGAGATCAAAGGCATCATCGGATGCGAAATGTACGTCGCGCCCAATTCTCGCTTTGATAAGGAATCGCACGGCATTTCGGAGGCGGCTTATCATTTGCCGGTGGTGGTGAAAAATGAGGCCGGCTGGAAGAACATGCTGAAGCTTGCTTCAATTGCGTTCGTCGAAGGGTTTTATTACCGCCCGCGTGTCGACAAGGAAACGCTGGCAAAGTACCACGAGGGGATCGTGGTCATGAACGGGCACCTGGGCACGGAGATTTCGGCATGCCTGGAACGCGGCGATATGCAGGCGGCGGTTGCGGTGGCGGGGCAGTATAAAGATATCTTTGGGGATGATTTTTACGTCGAATTGCAGAACCATTTTGACCCCGCACAGGTCGCACTGATTCCAAAACTCATCGAGGTTGCCAAAAGGGCGGGGTGTCCGATCGTTGCGACGAATGATCATCATTATCTGCTGAAGGACGATTACGATGCGCACGATGCACTGTGCTGCATCAGCATGGGGCGAACGATCACCGACGAAACGCGCCTGAAATATTCCCGTGAGCTTTATGTGAAGAGTCCGGCGGAGATGCGTCAGATTTTCAAAGAGACGCCGGAGGCTTGTGATAACACGCTGGCTATCGCGGAAAAGTGTGATCTGAAGCTTGATTTCAATCAGCGTCATGCGCCGGTTTATCATCCGCCCGCGAAGGACGACGGTTCGCCGCGGAATCCCGATGATTATCTGCGGGAACTCTGCCTTGAAGGTCTCAAGGAAAAGTTCGGCGACCCTCTGCCGGCGGAGCGTGAAAAAGCGATCATGGACCGACTCGATTTCGAGTTACAAGTGATATGCTCGAAGGGGTTTGCCAGCTACTTTTTAATCGTTTGGGACTTCTGTAAGTATGCCAGAAACAACGGTATTCCGGTCGGTGCGAGAGGCTCCGGCGTCGGGACGCTTGTGGGCTATGCGCTGTCGCTGTGCAATGTTGATCCGTTGCGTTATGACCTGCTTTTTGAGCGGTTCATGGACCCGGCGCGATCCGCTATGCCTGATATTGACATCGACATCTGTCAGGAAGGTCGCGGCAAGGTGATAGAATACGTCCGTAAAAAGTACGGCAACGTCTGTCAAATCATCACGTTTAACACGCTGGGCGCCAAAGCGGCGATTAAGGATGTCGGCCGCGTGCTGGGGATGCCGCTCCAGGAGACCGACAAAATCACCAAGCTCATTCCCGGCGGCCCCAACGTCTACCTCAAAGATGTCGTGAAAATCCCGGATATCAAGTCGATGATCGAAGGCAACGCACAGGTGACGAAGCTCTTCGCGGTGGCGCAGCGGCTGGAGGGATTGTGTCGGAATGCTGGTATGCATGCGGCGGGGGTGATTGTCTGCGATAAGCCGTTGGATACGATCGTGCCGCTCTATAAGAACGGCGACGACGTCATGACCCAGTGGGACGGCCCAACATGCGAAAAAATCGGCCTGCTCAAGATGGACTTCCTGGGCCTGCGGACGCTGACGATTCTCGAGCGTGCGTTGGACCTGGTGGATCAGGATTTGACGTCTGGCGCGGTGAAGTTGCCGAAGAATGTCAAGGTCGCGTTCGTCAAAAAAAGTAGCGACCCCGCTTTGCGGGGTGACGGAGGCCACCGCATCGACATCGAGCGCATTGATTTCACCGATCCGCATGTCTATCAAACTGTTTTTCAGAAAGGCGCTACCAAGGGCGTGTTTCAGTTTGAATCCGGCGGTATGAAGGACCTGCTCGTGAAGATGAAGCCAGACCGCCTCGAAGACCTCATCGCGGCCAACGCCCTCTATCGGCCCGGGCCGATGGAACTGATTCCCGCTTACTGCGAACGCAAGCACGGCCGGCAGGAGGTGCCGACGCTCCATCCGCTGGCCGACGAAGTCCTCGCCGAAACCTACGGTGTAATGGTCTACCAGGAACAGGTTATGCGGATATTTAACCGCTTGGGCGACATCCCGCTCCGCCGCGCGTACGATATCATTAAAGCGATCTCCAAGAAAAACGCGGATGTCATTAATAAGGAAAAAGCGGCATTTATCGAAGGCGCGATGAAGCACGGGCTGACCCGGGAGCAGGCCGTGGAAATCTTCGCCAACATCGAAAAGTTCGCCGGCTACGGCTTCAATAAATCGCACTCGACGCGATACTCCGTCCTGGCCTACCAAACCGCGTGGCTCAAGACCTATTTCCCGGCACAGTACATGGCGGCACTGCTGACCTTTGAAATGATCGATCAGTCGAAAACGGTTGAATATATCGAGGAGTGTCGCCATTTAGCTGTGCCAGGTCACGCCAAGAGTGGTATTGACATTCTGCCGCCGGATATCAATGAATCGGACGCTGATTTCCGTGTCGTGGGCGGCAACATCCGCTTCGGTCTCGCCGCGATTAAGGGCGTCGGCGATAAGGCGGTCGAATCGATTATGTCCGCCCGTGAAGTGGTTGATGCTGAGACTGGGGAAAAAAAGCATCGGCCGTACAAGTCGATTTTTGATCTCTGTGAGCGAGTCGATCTCCGCGTGGCGAACAAGGGCGTTTTGGACGCATTGATCAAGTGCGGCGCATTTGACGCAATCCATCCGATCCGCGCCGCCGCGATGGCTGTGGTAGAGTCCGCCATCCGCATGGGACAGCAATCGCAGGAAGCCAAACGTGTCGGCCAGGAAAGTCTTTTCGGTGGGTTTGGTGCGGGCGGTGGTGTTGTAGAGCAGGTCGAGCCGAAGTTGCCGGCGATCCCCGAGTGGCCCAAGAGTGAAAAGATGGCTTTCGAAAAAGCGGTGCTCGGATTCTATGTTTCGAGCCATCCGCTGCGCGATGTCGAGCAGACCTTTCAGAGCTACATCACGATGGATACGCAGACGATCCGGTCGGCCACTGACAAGGCGCCGGGCATCATGGGCGGCCTGATTTCCAAGGTTCGCATGATGACCACCAAGTCCGGCCCAAGCGCCGGCTCACGATGGGCGATCCTGCTGGTGGAAGATCTCGTCGGTTCGGTCGAAGTCGTGATCTATACAAACGACTATCAGAAATGTCAGGAACTGATCAAAACCGATGCGATGCTCTTCTTCGAAGGAAGCGTCGACAAGATGCGTGAGGAGCCTAATTTTAAGGCTCGCGAGGTCTACACGTTCGAAAGCGTTCAGAAAAAGAAGACCCGCGAGGTGCTGATCCAGACGAGTTCGATGAAGTTGGATGATGCGACTTTGGATGCGGTGAAGCAGGCACTCGGTACGCACAAAGGCGGCATACCTGTCAAGATCGAGCTATCCGACCTGGCCGTCACGCCGCCGGTCCGTGTGCAGATGCAACTCGGCGGCGGCCTCAACATCCAAAACGGCGGCGTCGCGGCACTGCGAACCATCTTCGGCGAATCCAAGGTCGTGATGCTGGGCCCCAATCGGCGAATGAAGCGAGAGCCTGCTCCCGCGCCGGAAGTGCCGATGATGATGCCAAGCGACGAACTGCTCGAAGTATAGCCCCGCGTGGCAACGCGGGGCTTAATGCCTCCTGTGCGTCTCATTCATGCATTCCATGAAAGGGGGAGTGCTTTGGCATCCTGGGCCTTGCTCGAAAATCCCTTGCTTTTTTTGAGATTTGTGGCATATTCAGTGCCTAGTTGCCATCGTACACTGCAGTTGCGTCAAGGTGCTTTCTGGCAAGGATAGCGTAAGTCTGACAATGAAGCGGAGTTGGACCATCACCTCGGCTTTCCCCTCTCGCCGCGATGAATCGCGTAAGACGTTGTCAAACTTCTCCAGTCAAATTCTCCAGTCTTCCCTCTTTTCCCAGTTTAATGTTGATTTTAGTTTGTACGTCATACGCATGACACGGGCGTTTTGCCAACAACGACCGGGACGTTCGATCCTGACACTTTTCGCCGTCTCTTGACCAAAGGAACCATGATATGTTGAATTTCAATCCAGTTGTTAAGCCAGTAGATACCAAGCAAGGCAAGAGCAAGGCTCGAACGACTCACAAACATCAGCACGTTTTGGAATCTCTCGAACAACGTCAGATGCTCTCGGGCGTGATCCAGTTGCCGTATGAAGGTTTGAACCTCGCCAAACCCGTGATGACGGAGCAGAATGCCGGTATGCCGGATGCGTTTACGCCTATTGTCGCGGCCGGGGCGGTAGCCGCACCATCGAATTTGAAGAGTACCGGCACGACGGGGGCGACCGTCACGCTGACATGGGCTTATACCTTTTCCGGCATACCACCTTTACGATACGAAATCCAGTACAGGAAAAGCACCGACACGCAATGGTCGGTCCAAACAGTGGAGCCTTTCGCCGCGGGATACGCTCCCAGCACGACGGCGACCATTAACACGCTCTCGCCAAATACGGCATATGAATTTCAGGTTCGTGTTGTGACCATTGATGGGGCTTCCGGTTGGACTCCGTCAACGTATGCGACGACCACGGGCGGCACTCCACTTGCCGCGCCGGCTAACGTAACAGCGACGGTCAAAGACGCAACGACGCTGACGTTCAATTGGCAGGTGAATTATCCGTTATTCGTTTTTTCCAATTCAACTTGTACTGGTTACACCATTCAATTTGCCACGGATGCCAATTTTAACCAAATCGCCCAGACACAATCTATTCCGTTTAACGGGGTACTTAGCGGAACATGCACTGCTGACGTTACCGGTTTGACCGGCTTGACCACCGGTACACGGTACTACGTTCGCATCGCAGCAAACGGCATCGGCGACTATTCCGACTCGCCGTATGTCAATGTGACTCCGAAGCTTGCCGTTCCGACCACGCTGGGTGGTACCCCGGCAAGCGCAAGCAGTATGACGCTGACCTGGACGGCCTCGCCGGGGGTCACCGGATATATCATTTATCGCAGCAGCTCGCAGACCAGTGGTTTCACCCAGGTGGGCACCTCCACGACGGCGAGCTTTACCAATACGGGACTGACAACGGGAACCGCCTACTATTACAGCGTTGTAGCAACCAATTCGTTATCCAGCAGTTTGACATCGGATCAATCGGTAACATTTACCTGGCCCGCGATACCGGTCAAGCCGGTCGTTTCCGTTTCGGCAGTCACTGCTACCAACGTCACGTTGCAATGGAACACCCCCGTCACCTTTGCAACAAAGTTCAACATTTATCGAAGCACTTCGTCGACTGGCACGTACACGCTGATTGGAACATCCACGGGGGGAACATACAGCGATACCAGCGTCCTCGGCAATACCACCTATTACTACGAAGTTGTCGCGGTTAATGGAAGTATCAATAGCGGGAATGGGCCGTATTCGGCGAATTCGGACCCCTGTTCAGCTACAACACCGCTTCAGGTACCAGCCAATGTCAATGCGGCATTGAAGAGCGGCCTGGGGGTCACATTGACGTGGACGTCTAACAACTCGAACGTCAAATACAATGTTTTGAGAAGCACGTCAGCCAATGGGACGTATACAGCAGTCAATGCGTCTCTCATCACGTCAACGGCCTATACCGATACCGTTTCATCGGGGAACACGACGTACTATTATAAGATTGTCGCCATCAGTGCGACCGATAGCAGCAAGCAAGTGATGTCGCCCTCCATTTCCGTCAAGGTTTACGGTTCGGCAACCATCGCCTGGATCGGTACATCTGGCGGCGATTTCAATGATCCGAAGAACTGGGATCTTGGGCGCGTACCCAACGCAAACGATGATGTGTTGATCGCCAGTTCGACGGGAAACGCGTGTTACGTGCTGATGACCACGACCTTCAGTGGGACGTCCAATGCTTTTGCCGCTCAATATACGTTCCGCAATTTGACGCTCGGCGACAATGTTGAAATCCTCAGCTACGGTATTTCGGAAATAGATTTGACTGTCACCCAAACTTTGGAACTGGGGGCCAACGCGAAAATTCGTGTGCGTAACGGCTATCAATATTATAACAACGCTCCAACAACATCTGTCACGTCATGGAATATTAACAATGTCTTTGGCGTTCTTCATCCAAATACTTATGGCAAAGGCGGCAACGGTGGATACGGAGGTAACGGTCAGCTATACGCAGGTGGATACTATGGAGATGGTGGGTGGGGAGGAGATGGTGGGTTTGGAGGCGGAACAGGGGGCTATGGCGGCGGCGGTAATAGCTTGGGGGCCTCCGGAGTCCCGAATGGGGGATCATTAACGCAACCTTGGCTTCAATCCGGTGGTCAGGGAAACGCTGGATCCTACAGCGGAGGCGGGCAGGGAGGCCGAGGTAGTGGGGGCAATGGTGGAGCGGGAGGAGCGTTTGACCCGGTTTTGGAAACAGGTATTGGTGGAGGAGGCGGAGGTTCCGGTGGCTATGGTGGTGGAGTGTTGGTCATTGATGCCAAGCAAATCCTTTATGGTACCGGAGCCAAATTCGTTGTGGCAGGTCAGTGTGGAGGAATAGGCTATGGCAGCACTGCGGGTAATGGCCAGGATGGAGCCGGTGGGCTTTTGGCCGTTCGTTCGAATTTGACGCAACAGGATATTGTAACGCTTACCAACATGAGTGGTGTGGGTGCTGTGCAGGGTTCCGGACAGATTGGTTCTGTGCCGTTTAATAGTGACGGAGGTCATGGGGCACCATCGACTTCGTCCCTCGCGACTCCATACATCATTGTCGACACCGAGCAAAGGCCCATTACGACCGCCCCCGCCACGCCGACATTCTCAAAACAGCCGGTGTCAGCAAATTACACACAAGGACAAACCGCAATTCCTCTTTCCGTTGCGGCAAGCGGAAACGGAACATTATCGTATCAGTGGTATCAAAATGGGGCGAAAATCACTGGCGCAACGTCGGCTTCTTACATGCCGTCAACGTCGACGGTGGCCACATCTTCATACTACTGTATTGTAACGAACACATTAAACAGTCAAACAAAAACGGCACAAAGTGTAGCCGTAACGATAACGGTTTCAGCCTCCGGCGGTACTACGCAGATGACGCCCACCGCCCCCACGGGCGCGAAGATCAGCGGCGATTACAACCCGGCCAAGAAAAAAGGAACATTGACATGGAGTGCCGTTGCCAACGCGACCGGCTACAAAATCATGTACAGCAACGATGGCGGAATCACATGGAAAACCAAAATCATTAAAAAAAATGTGACCTCATTGAAACTCTCCGGCATCACTCCGGACGTGGTTGTAAGAGTCTATGCAATCAACGCATCGGGAACTTCAACCAGCTATTCGCAGGCTCCGGCAATTGTCAAAGATATGCCTAATACTCCGACCAATGCCCATTTCGACGACTTGAGCAGCTACAACGCGGCCAAGAAAAAAGGAACATTGTTTTGGGATTACGTATCCAACGCGACCGGCTATAAAATCATGTACAGCAACGACGGTGGAATCACATGGAAGACCAAAACCATTAAAAAGAATGTGACCTCGTTGAACCTCTCCGGCCTCGTTCCGGGGGCCATCATACGGGTTTATGCGATCAACGCCTGGGGAACGTCGGCCGGTTCTTCGTCAACGACGGTCGTTGCTTAAATTTCCCAACTGCACAAGGCTTGGCCAATGCCCGTTAGTCGTCAAAAAGCCTTGCGAGAAAGCCTTGCGTTTCCGTGCGGGGCTTTCGCGTTTATACTGACATCCGAAGTTTCGTGACTATTGGGAGACTCCCGTGACTACGAGGAACGTTCCGCTCAATGCGACCGCGGCGAAGGTGGATAAACGCCCCGATGCGATCCGCATGGCACAAGTAGGCTTGGCCGGCGGCATCGGATATGCACACATCAATGAGGTGGAAAAGAATCCCCGTTTCATCTGCGTCGGCGGATACGATCTTTATCCGACGAACTCTCCCGTCGCCGCCGCCATCGATCGCATCGCAAAAGGCGGCGGGAAGATTTATCGCGGGTTTGAAGAGGTGCTTGCGGATCCTGAGGTGGAGGCGGTGGATATTTGTACGCCGCACCATTTTCATCGGCCGATGGCCGTGGCGGCTTTCCAGGCGGGCAAGCATGTTCTGGTTGAGAAGCCGATGGCTACCCATCCGGACGACTGTGAAGCGATGATCGCTGCCCAGCGTGCCAGCGGGAAAGTCGGGGCCGTCCAGATGCAGCATGTCGGACAACGCTCGATGTTGTTTCTCCGCGACGCTCTTCAGAATGGGGCTATCGGCAGACTCCGCGAAGTGTTCCTCAACAGCCTCTGGTGGCGCACGGAGGAATATTACGCTCGTATTCCCTGGGCCGGCCGGATGAAAATCGACGGTGCTTGGTGCGTCGATGGCGTTCTGTACAATCAGTGCGTTCACTACATCAACCAGATGCTGACCCTCGTTTCGCCCGGGCCGCTGCCATCCGTTGCCCGTGTTAAAAATTTACAATGTGCAATGTATCAATTCCACGATGCCACGAATTTGGAAGCCGGCGATACCGCCTTCATCACCGGGATCATCGACATTCCCGACGCTCCGCAGATGACCGCCGTCGGAACCACCTGTTCCACCGAAGAACGCCACTGTATTGAGATTCTCGGCGACAAAGGCCGCGCGATGTGGAACGGCGTCGGTTACCTCTTCCCCGACGGTCAGCCCGCCACCGAATTCCACGACGATCACCCCTCCCCCCACCTCTTCAACGGCAACTCCATGATCTTCAACTCCTTCGCCCAAGCCATCCGTACCAACTCCACTCCCCTAACCGCTTTTTCCCAAATCCAGTACGTCACTCGCTTCATCAACGACTGCTACGGCGTTTCCCGCTGGCAGATGAAAAAAGCTCCCTGGTCCGCGACCGAAGCGTTGTTTAAGGAAACCATCCAACAGGTCCGCCTGCATCGCTGTCTTCCGAAAGACCTCCCCGCCCCACCTGTGTGGGTTTGATGCCTGTCGTGTCAGATGGTTGCTTGAAGTGTCATGCACCCGTTTCGCCAGTAGGCGACGGCACACCGGCAACAACAGTGGTGCCTGCCACAATCTTTTTCTCTCGCCTCTGGCATCCGAGCCTTGCGTTTCCACGCAAGGCTATTTCACTTGAGGAAACCCAAATAGAGCAGGACGATGAGGATGGCGCCGAGGATGAGGCGGTAGATGGCGAAGGCGGTAAAGCCGTGCTTTCGGACCCAGTGGATGAACCAACGATTGACGATCAGGGCGACGAAGAAGGAGACGACAAAACCGATGGCCAGGACGAGCCAGGGATTGGCGTTGAAGTTGGCAGGGATAAAGTCGGGGTTGTGTTGATATTCTTTGAGGGACTGGAGAAACTTATAGGCGGTGGCGGCGAACATGACGGGGAGTGAGACGAGGAAGGAGAAGTCGAGTGCGGCGGAGCGCGACATGCCGGCGATCTGGCCGGCGGCAATGGTGGACATGGAGCGCGAAGTGCCCGGGAAGACCGCGGAAAGGATTTGCACGGCGCCGATCCAGAGGGCATGCAGCGGCGACATGCTCTCGACGTTGTTAATGATGGGCCGGGTCAGGAGGGCGTCGACCAGCCACATGACGATGCCGCCAAGGATCAGGGCGCCGGCGATGACGTAGAGATTTTCAAGGGTTTCTCCGATCTTTTTGTCGAGGAAGTAGGCGGGGATGGCGGTGGTGACGAAGGCGATCGCGATGAGCGTAAACGGGTGGGTGAAGAGGGCGTGTTTGCCGGTGGTACTCTTCTTTTTTCCTCGCCAGGGAAAGGTTTTGGCGTCATCGAGCAGGCGCTGGCCGTAGAGGACCAGCACCGAAAGAATGGCTCCCAATTGAATCACCACCGAATACATCTTCCAGTATTCGTTTTTCATGGGTAGCCCCAGAAAGTCCTGGACGATGCGGAGATGGGCGGTGGAAGAAACGGGAAGGAATTCGGTGAGGCCTTCGATGATGCCCAGGAGGACGGAGATGAGATAGGTCATGGGAGCTTCCGGTAAATAGATACTTATCGACGCAAAGGCGTTAAATCGTTAAATCGATTTCACGACTTGACGACTCAAAGCCACTGGCGGATGACCAATTGGGCGATGAGGTTCGCTTGTATGCCAGCGGCGAGGTCGTCGCAGAGGATGCCCCAGCCCCAGGGGAGGCGTTCGAGCACGCGGCAGGGCGGAAGCTTGAGCGTGTCGGTGGCGCGGAAGAGGATGTAGAGGGCGGCGGTGAAAAGGAAAAGGCGTAGCGGATCGTGGCCGCACCAGGTAGGCGTGGGCATCCACAGGACGGTGACGGCAAAGCCCGCGTATTCGTCGAGAATGACCTGGCTGGGATCAGGTTGCCGGAAGTAGGCGGCCGCCCATTTGCCCCAGACAATCAGAAGGATCGAGGCGAGCAGGGCGAAGGCGATGAAGATGACGGATCGTAGCGGATCGCGAACGTCCAGGAGGAGCATCAGCAGGAAGATCACTGCCGGCGGAACGGTTCCCCAGGAACCGGGTGCGGGTTTGAGGAATCCGACGCCGCCGCCGGTGACGATCCATTTCGGCCATGATGCGGCCGGCTTGGGAAGCGCCGCGACGCGGGCGGCAAGAGCGATGTTCGAATGATGGCCCATGATGAAAGTTAATTAACGCATTCACTCCATGAACACAACACCCGGGAAAGCACATTTGCCTCAAAAGCGAGATTCGGGTATTTTAGTTGGTTTCGGAAAACGCTGGCTGGGGTGGCACTGACGTGTCGCCACGGACGCGGGGACTCCTTCTTATCAGGAAGCGATCGCATGACTCAGGTTGCTGAATCTACCGGAATGCAGGAAACCGTACGGGACATTGCTCAGGCGAAGCAGTTGTACGAGCAGGCCATCAAGATGCTCGCGGCCGGGCAAATCGAAACGGCCATCGATCGGCTCGACGAAGCTTACGAGCTCGATCAGGAAAACGAAGATGTGATGTTCAAGCTCGCTTATCTGATCGACCTTCGTGGTTCCGATCAGCGGGCAATCGAGATTTACGAGATTCTTGCCGATCGACGGCCTGTGCGGGAAGGCGTTTTGCTGAACCTGTCGATTCTTTACGAAGACGTCGGTCGTTATGAGGACGCGGAGGAGTGCCTCACGCGTTTGCTGACGGTCAATCCCAACCACCCCCGCGGCAAGCTGTATCAGAAAGATGTTGACTCGTCCATCTCCATGTCCTACGACGAAGACAGCGAAAAACGTTCCGAGAAGCGAAGTGCCCTGCTCGAAACGCCGGTCACGGATTTCGAGCTGTCCGTTCGTGCCCGCAACTGTCTCAAGAAGATGAACATCCGCACCCTGGGCGACCTGCTCAAGATCACCGAGACCGAACTTCTGGGCTACAAAAACTTCGGCGAGACTTCGCTGGAAGAAATCAAGGCGATGCTGACGAACAAGGGTCTCCGCCTCGGCCAGGCCCTGGAAGAGCAGCAGTCTCAGGCTCGCAAGGATCTGCTCAAGACGGTTGCCGCCAATGTGCCCGATCACGTTCTGAACAAAAGCGTCAATGAAATGGAATTTTCCGTCCGTTCCCGCAAGGCCCTTCAGCGTCTGGGCGTAAGCACGGTCGGCGAACTGGCGACCCGCACCGAAGCGGAACTTTTAGGCGTCAAAAACTTCGGCCAAACGTCTCTCCAGGAAATCAAGGAACGCCTGACGGAGCTGGGACTGAGCTTGCGAAAACTCGACTGATTTTTAATCTGGTGATTGGGTAATCTGGTGATCTGGTGATTTGCGCTGTCGCGTATGTGGAAGTGCCATTCGATTGCTCAATTCAAAATCACCAGATCACCAGATTACCCAATCACCAGATTTATTGATTTTTCCCGTGAAATGCCGATACAGTTGGGTTGCGTTGGCGAAGAGGCTCCGGTGGTTGGGCGGTATTCAATTCTGGCAATGATGGCGTTGGCGGGCATTTTGGCGGGCTCGGCTGTGGCCGCACCACGTGCGACGAACTCACGTAGCGCACGGTCTTCTTCATCCTCTCCACCCCCCGTAGCGCCGGCTCGCGGCAATCCGCTACTGCCTCCGCCGATTGCCGTCGAAGGGTTTTTTCCGGAAATGACGCTGGTTCAGAAGCGGCCAATGACGCCTCCCCCCGCCTCCGCTGGTTTTGAGGCTCTGTACACTTCCGAGGATTGGGACGCCTATAAGGCTCGTTTTGGCGCTGCTGCCGAGGAGTTGCCGCGGAAAAGGGCTTCCGGTCAGATTGAATTCGCGAATACGCTCATCGACGCCGCTGATGTGAAACTGCATCCCGAGCTCTCGCCAGGGCTCAGGCGTTTGCTGCTCCTGCGGGCGGCGGCAATCAGCTACCGCAGTGCCGCCGGATATCCCACCGCGAACAAGGCGATGAGCGAGTATCAGCAACTCATGGACCTCAAGAGCCCCGCACAGGTCGGCGCGCTCTGGACCATGGCCAATGCGATGTCGCGGATATCCGTGACGCCCAGAGCCGATCGCATCCGCTACTCCGGCATCGCCGCACAGGCCAATATGCAATTCGCACTCCTGATGCTCGAAGCGGACCAGATCGACGCGGCGCAGTCGATGGTCAAACTGCTGGGCTATCACGAAGGCTGGCTCAAAAGCAACACATACCTCCGCGGCTTGATCACGCAAACGCGTACCATCGTCCGCCAGAGTGCAACCATGATGGATTATCTCAGCACGCAATATCGCCCGGCCATCGCGGGCGATGATGATGCACTCATGAGGCTCTATTTATACGGACGATTCGTGAAGAACGATCCGACCCTCGTGGCCGATTTTCCCTCTCGCAAACCGACCAGCGCCATGGCCCAACTGGCCGATCAATTACAAACGGCGGAACGAGACGTCACCGCGAATTTCGCGATCGCCGAATTGTTGCGGACCGTGGCCGCCAGCCTGCCCGACGGCATGCTCAAGCAGCGGACCCTGTATGCGGCGTTGGAACGTTACCGCACATTCATCCGGTCGCCGGAGACCCAGCGTGAACGCGTCAAACGGACGCTGGCGCTCATGGCGATCGAGGCGGCAGTCTCCGACGGAGCCCGGCCAGGCGTCACCATTCAACCCTTCGCCTCCCCGCCCCCTCCGCCCGCCTCCCCCTCCACGACCCAACCGGCCATCTTGCCCGCGGAAGAAGTGCACGCGGTGGGATAGCCTGTTATTGCGGGGGACATCAGTCATGTTCCATCAGAGCCGCAATCGTAAGATTGCGAAGTAATAACCGCAGCGGCTCTGATAGCCAAATGCGTTTGCCCTGGTTTTCAGCACTGCGGTATACTCAGCGAGCTGATTTTACTAGAGGATTGCCATGTCGAAGGACGATGCGCTCAAGGAGTTGCGGGGGAAGATAGACGAACTCGATTATCGGATCGTGGAGTTACTCAATGCGCGAGCGCGGATCGTGGTCGAGATCGGCAAGGTCAAGCAGCAGAGCGGTACGCCGGTCTACGCGCCTGATCGTGAGAAAGTGGTATTGGCGCGGATTCGCGAAGCGAACAGGGCGATAGGCGGACCGCTGCCGAATGCGTGCCTGGAGGCGATTTACCGCGAGCTTATGTCCGGGAGCTTCGCTCTCGAAAAACCTCTGCGAATTTCCTATCTCGGTCCGCAGGGGTCGTATAGCCATCTGGCCAGCGAACGGCAGTTCGGCAGTTCGGTTGAGCACATGGCGGTGGTCGATATCGGCAGCGTGTTTGACGAAGTGGCCCGCGGACATGCGGACCTCGGACTCGTTCCGATCGAAAATTCCACCAGCGGCGGCGTGATTGAGACGATGGATGCGTTTTTCGATCATCGTTCCGTCACGATCGTTGCCGAGGTGGTGTTGGCGATTCATCATCATCTTTTGGCTCATTGTGCGTCTGGAGAAGTGAAGACGATTTATTCCAAGCCGGAGGTTCTCGATCAGTGTCGTCGTTGGATGACGGCGAGCATGCCGAATGTGCCGAAGGTGGCGGTGGCGAGTTCCAGCAAGGCGGCGGAGATGGCGGCACAGGCGAAGGTTGAGGAAGGGGTTGCTGCCATTGGTTCGAGCCTTGCCGCCGAGCTCTACGGACTCAAAACGCTCTTTGCCAACATCGAAGATAACGTCACCAATGTGACGCGATTCTTCGTCATCGGTCGCAACGGCGAGGGTGTCGGGGAAAAGGGGAAAGGAGGAGGGGGGGGGGGGGGGCCG
>Ga0123357_10000177_pt1 | contig 58684 bp, 54 predicted proteins | sample TergutEmb28metaG_FD_89873 | JGI IMG/M metagenome (GOLD analysis project Ga0123357, IMG submission 89873) | Embiratermes neotenicus P4 segment gut microbial communities from Petit-Saut dam, French Guiana - Emb289 P4 | ecosystem: Host-associated > Arthropoda: Insects > Digestive system > Gut ...
CCTCAAGCTGCACAAGCAGCTCTCGTCGAAGCGCCTCGCTCTGCTTGGAACTCGGCAAAAATACTCGGTCCGCAACCTGCTCGGGGCTCGCGGCGGCGGCGAGGAGCGGACCGGAACAGCCTCCTTGCGCTTTGGTGCGTGTGCTTGTATAGCACACGCACACGCCGTCGCACGGCTCCGTCAGAGGACCGCACCGCAGCCGCCAACGATGAGATCGCGTCAAATCGAAAGCGGCTACGTGTCGAAGCGTACAGTAAGCACGGGGCACGACGCCGTCCTCACAATCTTCTCTGCCACGCTACCAAGGAGCGCACGAGGTAGCCCGCGCCGCCCATGGGTGCCCATCACAATGAGCTCCGCGCCGACTTCCGCAACCGTGTCGAGGATCGTTCGCCACGTTTCGCCCTGCCGGACGAGGCCGCGCATAGGAACACCAGATGTTTCGTGCGACTTGATGGTGTCATCGAGCCCTTGCTGCGCACCCTGAAGCACGCGCGAGGCGAGCTCTGCAGTTGCGACGAGTGTTCCATCGGGAAAACCCACGAGAGGGATCTCGAAGGCGTGCAAAATAACGAGACTTGCGTTGAGCGCCTTTGCCAGATCGATTGCATAAAGGATTGCGGTCTCGGAGCCTTCGTCGAAAGATGTTGGGACGAGGATGGTCTTCGGGAGCGTCATGGGGCCCAGATTATCAGGGCACGAGCTTCCTGGCCAAGCGAGCTCTGGCAGCCGCCCATGCCGCTGCCTCGCGCACAAGCTCGCTGTCGTGCGTACGCGATGTCTCTTCGAGCCGCGGCACGTCCCGGTCGTGCGCGCGGTTGCCAATGGCAATTGCCGCGTTGCGCGCAAGCCCAACGCGCCCTAAACGCCCAAGGGGACTGCCTTGGCAAAGCGTTGCGAGGTGCTCGCCCCCCAATGCAAGCAAGTCCGTGAGCGTGACATCGCTCCAACTGCGATTGGGCACAAAGCGCGGATCAAGCGCTGACTGGACCTTCTGCCCGCGACGCACACTTGCATTGTGCGGGCAGGCGACTTGGCAGTCGTCGCAGCCGAACAAGTGCGTTCCCATGGGCGCGCGAAGACTTTCAGCGATGGTACCTCGATGCTCAATCGTCAGGTACGCAATGCATTTTCGTGGATCGAGCACGAATGGCCTTTCAAAGGCGGACGTTGGACACGCGTCGAGGCAACGCGTGCATGTTCCACATTTCTCGGCGACAGGCGCGTCGGGCTCGAGCACCAACGTTGTGACGACCTCGCCAAGCAAGACGAGCGATCCGATCCCTGGAACGACGAGCATTCCATTTTTGCCGATGAAGCCAAGGCCGGCGCGTGCAGCCCACGCGCGCTCGAGAATGGGCTCTCTGTCGCAAAGCGGGCGCGCATGGACCTGTGACGCGATCGTTTCAAGCCTGCGCACGAAAGCGGCAAGCTTGCGAAGCTTTTTGCGTAAAAAGTTATGGTAGTCGCTTGCTCGTGCATAACGAGCTACTGCTTGTAAAATCTCTGGATCACGTGCTTCGTCCTCCGCGGCGCGCGCATAGCGATGTGCGAGGCAGATGATCGTCTTGGCATTGTCGAGCACAAGGCTCGTGTCGAGCCTGCGCCGCGCCTCGGCCGAGCGTGCGAGCCACGCCATGTCACCGTGCTTGCCATCACGAACAAAAGCTTCGTAGCGCGAAAAATCCTCATCTAGCGAAGTATCGGCGCGCGCAAACCGGACCGCATCAAAGCCAAGCCTGTAGGCTTCGGAAATAATCTGCTCCTTTCCACTCGAGGTCACACCGCCCTCCATCGCGATCGCGTATCAAACATCAAGATGCTACCTAACAGCGTGTGCGAAACCACGAATGATACGCTCTTCGGCGGGCGCGTTGCCCTAACCCAACCGGCGAAAAAATGCGGCTATCGGGTGAATGTCGACGCGCTTTTGCTCGCAGCGTTTGCGAGGTCGGCGCGCACGGCGAAATTCGCGCTCGATCTTGGCGCTGGCGCCGGCGCGGTGGGCCTATCGCTGCTTCATCTTGGGGCTGCCCATCACGTCACGATGATCGAAATCGATCCCGAGCTTGCGCGACTCGCGCGGGCCAATGCACACGCAAACGGTTGGGCCGATCGGGTGACAGTGCTTACCTGCGATGTGGAGGAATACGCTTCGGATCGCGCACACGGCATAACGGCGGATCTTGTCGTATGCAATCCGCCGTACGTGCCGCCGGGCCGTGGGCGCGAGCCCCTTGGGCCAGTTGCGAGAGCCAAAATGGGTGCGCTCGATGCTTTCGTGTGTGCTGCACGCGTCTTGGCCGGACAAAGGGCGCGCGTGTGTTTCGTTTACCCGGCCGTGGAAGCCGCGTCGCTGTTTGAAAGTGTCCGGCAGCGCGGCCTTGAACCCAAGCGATTGCGCATCGTGCATGCCAAACCACTGGAAAATGCGCGCATTGTGCTTGTCGAGTGCGTTCCCGGCCGACGAGGAGGCCTGGTTGTCGAGCCGCCACTCGTTGAAACCGACGGCCACGGCAAGCGCTCGCCTGAGCTGGACGCGCTTTGCGGATGCTAACTCGACCGCTTTCAACGAGGCGGCGGCGAGTAGGGGCGCAGCATGCTGCGCCCCCCTACAGCTTTGGTGCGTGTGCTTGTATAGCACACGCACACGGCCTCGCACGGCTCGGCCAGAGGCCGCACCGCAGGAACCAACGAAGAGATCACGTCAGATCGAAAACGGTCTAGGAAGCCATCATGCCAGGTATGGCACGCCCTTCGAGCGCCGATGCCATTTGCTCCATGGCATATTGCAATTGTTCGATCGCATTGAGCATGTGCATAGCCCCGAACTCGGTCGCAAAGAAAGAAATCGATTGTTCGCTCGCTCGAATATGAAAAAACTGCATGCTCGCAAGCGGAGGTAGAGCCTGAACGATCGCCCGCGCCACAGTCGGATCGGCAGCCGATAGGGCGAATTTCGCATCGAGCATGGGATCGCCAAAATAAGCGGGAGGCAATTGCATGACCGGCGGCGATTCAAGAGAATACCCGGGAGCGCGAAGCGTAATCTCGAACGGTGCAAAGGGTCGCGCAACTTTCATTGTGAAACGAAACTCATAACTCTCGGAGAGCTTCGTCGTCGTAACACCCACGTCGACATCCGATCGACGATAGTAGACGAGCTCGGTCGGGTGACCATTGGGCGCGCCGCGCAAAACGGCGCGGGTTTCTTTCACTCCGTCTCCGGAAATGGCGCCAAGAACGCCCCCTTTATTTTCGTATCGCTTTGCCACGTGAGTGCTGATCGGGGTCATGAAATTGAACGTTGGATCTCCCTCCACCACCTGAAGGCGCATGCGTTGAGATAACTCCGCTATGCGGAAGTGGGCATTCTGCTGCTCCCATTTTCCCATTATTTTTTTGTTGCGCACCAGGAAAAAAATCATAAAGGCTGCTATGCCGACGAAAATAACTATTTGCATCAAACCCATACTACGACCTCGCTGTTTAAAAACCTAAAAGAAGAGCGTTTCCACCACAAACTGCATCAACAAGCTAAGCAACCCAGCAAGCAATAGCCCAATGCCACCACCGATAAGAAAATAAGTTTGGAATTTCGTGGTGGCCTGACTCACTCTCGTTTGCACACCTGCCCCTCGCGCGCTGTAGGCACGCGTTTCTTCGTCGAGAAGTCGAACGCGATCGCGCACGAGATCACCGGAGATCAAGTTCTGCGCGGTGCAATGCGCACACTGGACAAATGCGCCTTTCGTGGGATCTGCCGGAAGCGACGCCCCACACGAATGGCACCTCGCGGGCATTCCTGGCTGCATGGGCGCGCGTGCACGCAACGTTGGCACGACGGCTTTCTTGTAATTTCGAAGTGCCAAAATATATCCAATGACAATGCCGAAAAGAATCCCAATAACGATGGGCGATTGTTGCATGGTCGTAGAAAGGAGTTCTTTACGCACGCTTTCTGGGATGTTCGTTGCCGTTGTGGCCTTTTGAATCTCTTCGATCGTGGAGTAAACCACGCCGCCAATTACGAGAACCCCAATGCCCGCATAAATCCATAGATAACTTCGAAGCACCTCGATCATTTTTGCGTACGCGACAGCAGGGCCTTCTTCGGCTGCTTGCGCGGCGCGCAAACCGGCCAGGCGCGCTCGAAGAGCAACGACTCGATGTGCTGCTTCAGCGGGGAGGGTTTCGACCGTTTGGCAGTATGGGCAACGTACCTGCACAGGCCCGACAAGCGAAGTCGAGCCAAACTCCTGCATCGGCGCGCCACACCTCGTACATGGGATCGGCGATTGTTCTGCGCTTTGCGCGGGCATCATCGCCATAAGTTCTGTCACACGGGCATCGATTTGCAATAACTGCGAACGAGCGCCGCGCTACGCGTTCGATGCGCCGCCAAAAATGCTTGCAAGATTGGATGCGGATGCCATTGACAAAGCGCTATTAATGTGCTCGCAGGACCAGTAGCGCGGCGCTCATCGCGGGCGCTTCGTAGGCATAAGCATTGAGCTTGGTGAATGCTTCATGTGTAACATGCACGGGACTGGGGCTGCCGCTCGCGATGCGATAGACGTCGACGTCCGTGAGCGAAACGCTGTCGTAGACGCGAAGACCAAAGCGTCTCGTTGTGCTTGTCTTGTTGATGACGAGCACCGTTGTCAGTCCAGGCACATCGTTCGCCGCGTAAACCGAAGATTCAACCTTCTCCGGATGCTCGACGCTGACGCTCGTGCCGGCGAAGGCGACACCTTGGCCATCTGCATTGCGCAAGAGTCGGAAGCCACCGTAGGCGTAACTCAGATCGCACTCGTGCTGCCACATGGCGGCCACGTGAACGCCCATGCGGCCAAAAACGCCGAGCGTGTCTGCCGTGGCGAGGCCGCTCGAAATATGCGCGCAACCGCCCGGGAAATACTCTGTTACGCCGATGTTCGTGCCGGGGTAATCCGCGGCGATTCGATCGATGAGTCGCGTCAAGATGTATGCGGGACCAACGAGATGATCATCGGTGATCCACGAGTGCTCGTCGTAATCGGGATCCCAATAGCTTCGCGGTCCTTGCACGACCGCGTCGATCTCGTCGGCCGTCATGGTGCGCGCTGCGTTGTCGAGCGCCCACGTGAAGGTGTCTGAGAAGACGCGCTGCGGGTACCAATGAAAATCCCACGTGTCGAGCAAACGTGTGCCGATCGATTCGCTTTCGGCACGCACGGTGGCGAGGAAATCATCCATGTACCAGCGGCCGGCGTCCGTATATTGGGGCATGGTATCCCACCACGTTGTCCAACCATCGTAGTGGTAATGATCGGGGCCAACGATGGGGGCCGAGGGCGCCATCTGTTTCACGCGTTTGGCAAAGATGATGAATTTATTGGTGAATTCTGTGCCCGTCACGAGGTGGCCAACCACATTGTTACTACCGGCAGGATAGTAGAGCGCCATGCCGCTACCTCGTTGAAGCATGGGATAGTTGTATGCAAAGAGATCCGGCTCGTTGTCGGAGCCGACCATGACTCGTGCAGGCCCGGGCGCGAAGATATCCGTTGGGAATTGGTGACGCAGAAAATCGATATGCTCGTCTGTGTAAACGACCCCGTCATTCAAGTCTGGTGTGGCCGAAAACAGCGAGGGTTTCACGAGCTCAATGCGATTGAAATACTTATTTATATTGGCATCCCAATTGGGCGAATAGGGAATGTTGCTCCCAAGGGTAGCCGCAACGTAGTCGTTGAGCACGAACGGGATCATGGTCCCGCGTCCGGCAGCGAGATTGCTCGCGATGAGCGAGCGATCGAGCTCCCCAGGTGCTGACGGATTGTCGAGTTGCTCTGCGAGAAACATGTCGTTGGCGAGTCCATTTTCGACTCCGCTGTTCGACATGTTCGTCTCCCAGTTGTACGAGTTGCTTCTGTCGCCACCGCGCCGTATGAAGGTCGTTCCTTTGAGCACGTCGGCAGGTGCCAAATCGCTTTCGCGTGCGGCACGCGCGGTATTCATTCCATAGATGAGGGGCGAGATCGACTTCCGATCTTCCTGCGTTCTGATCACCGTGACGACATCCACTGCGTTGCCGTCAAAGCCATCGGGCTCGATTTGCGCTGCCGGGAGATCGGGTTCAGCAGGCAAATCAGGCGCACACGAATCAGGTGCAGACGAGTCGGTTTCGGACGAATCGGGTGCAGATGAGTCGGGCACGGACGAATCGGGTGCAGACGAGTCGAGTTCGGACGAATCGGGCGCGGACGAATCGGGATTGCACGGCACAGGCGCCTGCTGCAAAGGATCTTCGGGATTCGCGGATGCAGCCGAAGGAGAAGAGCTGCTGCAAGAAAACGCAAAAGCACCAACTATGCTTATGCTGGCAAAGCCAAAGAAACAATTTTTGGAAGTCATCTCGCTCCCTCCAATGCGAAAGCGAAGCCTCACAAATCTTCATGATACCGCCCAGCATCTTCCCTCCGCCACACGCCGCTTTCGATTTCTCGAACTCGCGTCAACTTGAAAGCGGCCTACGGGGTGCGTTTATGCCGCACACAAGCGATCGAGCACGATGGCGCACGCTGCGCGCACACTAAGGTGATTCCATGATCCAGGGCCGCGAATCGGTGCAAGAACCGCGTGTGCACCTGCAATGACCGACGGCCCAAGGCCCCAGCCAGTGCCAAAAACGAGCAAAATTGGGCCACCAGGCTCACCCATCGCGCGGCGAGCCGCGCAAAAATCGATTGTTTTGCCAACGTCGCGCGCGGCCGTCGCCCATATCGTGACTTGCTCGTTCCCTGCACCTGCAAGTGCGCTCATTGCATCGTCAAGCGCGTGTACCGGACGCACGAGCGAAAGCGCTTCTTGTCGAGTTGGAATGCGCTTGGCGCTCGAACCATGGGTCCAGTGAGAAACAATCTTTGTCGCAAGCGTACGCTGCGCCAAAATTGGATGCACAATAAAATAATCTGTGCAGCCATAGGTGCGTGCGCTGCGAGCGAGATCGTGCACGTCCAAATTTGTGAGCGCCGATGTGACCACCTCGCCATTTTTGGCGAGCACCGGGTAGTGCACGAGCGCAATCGCAAGCCGGCGGTTCATGCTTGGTTCGCCTTGGTCATGAGATCAGGGCGGCGCAAAAGCGTTTTGTCGATTGCCTGCTCGCGGCGCCAGGCATTGATGCGAGCATGGTTGCCAGACAAGAGCACTTCAGGAACGTGTTGCCCGCGGAACTCCGTAGGCCTCGTATATTGCGGGTACTCGAGCAAGCCGTTTTCGCCGTGCGATTCCTCACGCGTTGATTCGATGTTGCCGAGCACGCCTGGCATGAGGCGCACCACGGCATCGATAATGGCCATGGCACATACTTCGCCGCCCGTCATCACGAAGTCGCCAAGTGAAATCTCATCGTCGACATAGCTTCGAACGCGTTCGTCGAAACCCTCGTAGCGCCCACAAATGAGCATGATTGCCTTCTCTGCCGACAGCGCAGCAGCGATAGGCTGGACGAACGGGCGGCCTTGTGGCGTCAGGAGAATCCGCCTTGCACAAGGTTGGCTCGCATGTTGCGCCTCAGCATCGAGTGCCTCGATGCACGCAACAAGAACGTCGACGCGCATGACCATGCCGCTGCCGCCGCCACTCGGCGTATCATCGACACTTTTGTGCTTGCCAAGACCGAACTCGCGAGGCGATCGGAGCCGCACTTCGAGCTGCTCCCCCTTCACAGCACGACCAACGAAACTCGTCACAAGGAATGTTTCGAAAAGCTCGGGAAAAAGCGTGACGATCTCGACGCGCACGCGCCTACTTCTCTTTCCATTTTTTTGCGGGCGATTTTTTCGTAGGTTGCCGCTCGATGTCGTCGAGAGACAAAACGGTTACGACACGCAACGGGACATCCACGCTGGCGATGTACGCATCGGTCAGCGGGATCTCCCAATCGCCCTGCCCGTCGTCTGCACGAACAAGCATCGCTTGCATCGTGGGATAGGTCACGATCTCGACCACCTCGCCTATACGTGCATTTTGCAAGCACACGGCAGCGCCAACGACGTCCACCACGTAAAATTCCCCTGGCTCCACCTCGGGGAAGTTTTCGCGGCACACGCAGATCTGAGCACCCCGGAGTTCTGCGGCTCGGCCGCGATCGTCGACGGAAAATAGCTTCATCAAAATCGCATCATCCGCGCGGCGTGCGTTCTCGACGGAAACCTCGTGCTCTTGCCCACTTGGCAGACGCACAAGCACCTCGTCTTGAAAAAGCAGCGTGTCGCTCTGCGCGTTGAAAAGAGAGAGACGTACCTCACCACGCACGCCGTGAGGGCGTGCGATCTCGGCAAGCGGAACCCAAGTCTTGACGCGATCGTTCATATTTTGGCCGCTTTCAAGTTGACACGAGATTTCGAGCCCCTCGAAGGTTGCTCCCGTCGTCTTTTCGCCGATTTCCGTCGCATCGCTTCGTTGCTTCTCCTCGAGCTGCACAAGCAGCTCTCGTCGAAGCGCCTCGCTCTACTCGGAACTCGGCAAAAATACTCGGTCCGCAACCTTCGAGGGACTCGCGGCGGGGCCGAGGAGCGGACCGGAACAGCCTGCTTCGGCTTTGGTGCGTGTGCTGGATAGCACACGCACACGCCGTCGCACGGCTCCGTCAGAGGACCGCACCGCAGGCACCAACGAAGAGATCGTGTCAAATCGAAAGCGGTTAGTCGACAATATCTAAGTGAGCCCTTCGCCCCAACTTCATCGACACGGCAGCGAGAATGGTGCGCATCGACTGAGCCGTGCGACCTTCTTTGCCGATAACCTTACCGACGTCGTCTTTGGCGACACGCAGCTCGATGAGGCTGTTGTGCTCACCGGCGATCTCGGTGACGATTACCTGATCAGGATGATCAACGAGTTCGATCGCAATAGACTTGATGAGCTCTTTCAACGCCATGCGATTGGCCCTGCGGCTGACTACTTGACAGACTACTTGATAGGGGCGTTGCGCGCCTTCGCTGCAGCTTTGAGGAGACGCACGAGCGTGTCCGAAAGAACCGCGCCTGACGAACGCCAGTAATTCACGCGCTCGATGCGAATTTTCAGCGCCTGGTCGCTTGTTGCCTTCGAGGGATCGAAAGTGCCGATATTCTCGAGGAAGCGTCCGCCACGCGGGCTACGCGAGTCGGCCACGACCACGCGATAGAAAGGCTTCTTTTTTGTGCCCTGGCGGGCAAGGCGGATTGAAACGGCCATGAGCGAACCTAACGTCTCCGAATTGCGTGCAACATTCAGGTGAAGACTTTCACCTTTGAAGGCCAGTTCAATTACTGGCGCACGATACATGTGTCAAGTGCCCGCTTTCGATTTGACGCGATCTCTTCGTTGGTGCCTGCGGTGCGGTCCTCAAGCTGTTAACCGTTGACGCTCATCACGCGTGTGAGACGAGCCATAAGCCCAACGTGGCCAATCATTCCGAATACCTTGAGCTCGCCGGTGCGCATCGCGCGCATCATCGATCGCAGAACGTCGAATGAACTTTGGTCGGTTGGAATGGGCAACGCCAATGGCCTTGTGAGGGGAACGTTCGAAAGCGTCATGATCGGATCGGAAGAGCCGCGCACGGTGACGTCGGGCACGCCCAAGATTCCATCGTGCACGACGAGCCGTCCGAGACGAAATTCAAGGGTAACCGCGACGTCGGCGTCGTCGGCAACGAGTGCCACGGTGCCGTCGAGCCGGTCGAAATCCTTCTTCTTGTGCGGTTTGCTCTCGATGTTCTGGCGCACTAGCTTGAGCAGCATTTGCGCAAACGCGTTGTCCTCGGCACCCTTCGCAAGCTCGAACGTTGCCATCACTCTCCCTCCGGCCCGACCGAATCGATCGATGCAATACCAATCGCCTTGAGCTGCGGCTCGATCTTCGCGCGCGGGCCAACGATGACCACAATGCCGCTCGTTACATCAATGTATTGGTTTGCGAGCGCCGACAGGTCTTGCTTGGTTGCATTATACATAAGTTTGCTCGCCAACGCATCGGCTTCCGGCGGCAGACCCACGCCCGCGATTCGTCCGAGCCGCCTGGCTGTGGCCTCCACTGTCTCGTAGGCTTCGACCAGCTCGGCGCGCGCAAGCATCCGCGTTTTGCTTTCTTCCTCGTTGGTCAGACCGCTGTGCGCGAAGTCTTCGATGTCGCCCAACATAGCTTTGAGGGCATCGCCCGTGTGCTCGACTTGCACCGCTGCCTCGGCCGCGAACATGCCTTGCAACGCCATGAACAAGAACCGCGACCGAGCACCATAGCTGTAGCCGCGGCTCTCGCGCAGGTCTTGATTCAGTCGCGAAGTGAAGCTTCCGCCAAGCGCGCCGTTGACGCGCGCCAGCAAGGGCGCGTTCGCATCGCTTGCACTGACACTGCGACGAGCCACACCGATAACCGACTGCGGGGCGTCGGGCCTGTCGACGACAACCACGCGTCGACGGTCGGACGCGTTGGGCGGAGCCACGTTTTGCACGTCACGTTTGTCACGTTTGCCGCCGCTTTTTTCATTTGGGTGACTTGTCCACGCGGGCAAAGCCTTGTCGAGCAGCGAGTCGAGCTCCGACTGCGTGATGTCACCAACAACGACACAGGTGGCTGCCTCGGGACGCCACATCTCCTTGTAAAACCTCATGACATCGCTGAGACCCACATTGGCGGCCGACTTCTTCGTGCCACTGGTTGGGTGACCATACGAATGGCTCGGCCCAAAAACCAGGCGCTGCGCAACAACGCTCGCCACCGCATGGGGGTTGCTTTGACGCGCGCGAAGCTCGTTCTCCCAGAGATCATGAACGCGCTTCCACTCGACGAGAGAGAACGTGGGCTTGGTAACGACATCGCCCAAGATGAGCGCGGCAGGCTCGAGGTTCTTCTTCAAGCTTGTAAGCTCTACGAACGAGTAGTCGACGAAGGCGCCCGTGGTGAGAGCAGCGCCGAGCTGATCGATGTCGCGCGCAATGTCGAGGGCTCCGCGCTTGCCGGCGCCCTCGTCGAGCATGTTCGCCGTTGCGTACGCCAGCCCCTCCTTGCCAGCGAAATCCAAACCAGAGCCCGCGGCAACGACGATTTGCATCGAAACGATGGGCAGCGCATGACGCTCGAGAAGCCACACCTTCATGCCATTCGAACGCGTGTATGATACAGGCACTGGCGGCGTGTAGGGTGCCGGCATTGGCACCTCGGGACGCGAACCGAGCGGATCGATTGCGGCAGGCGCACCTGCCTCCGTACTCGCATCGGCCGGCGGCACTGCAGCCTTTGGCGGAGGCTCCGCCCCTGGCCCGCCGCACGCGGACACGAACACGGTAGCCGCAGTAGCACGAATCAAGAAATTCGTAATACGGCGGGACCATCGCATGCTGGCGCCTTTCACTTGCCGCTCTCCTTTTTCGGAACCACGCGAAGGATGACTCGCGCATTCGGCACGAGGTAGGCTTCGGCGACTTTCTGGATGCTTGTCGTTGTGGCAACGCGATAGCGCGTGAGATCTTTTTCGGCGTAGCCCGGATCGCCCACTTCGGCCTCGTACATGTTGAGCAGGGCGGCGCGCTCACGAAGGCTTTCCGCTCGCATGACGAACGAGGTTTCGACCATGTTCTTCGCGCGTTCGAGTTCGGCGCCCGACAATGGCGCATTTCGTACAGCCGCAAGTTCTTTGTCAATGGCAGCTTCGAGCGCGTCGAGGGACACGCCCGGGCGCGCCATGACGTCGACTTCGAAACGCGAACCAAGCGTGCCCGAGTCTTGAGACGCGTCAACGCTTTGCGCAAGCTTCTGGTCGTAAACAAGGGCCTTGTACAAGCGGCTTGCTTTGCCACCGGCGAGTGCGACCGAGATCAAATCGAGTTCGGCGTCGCCTGGCGCGAAGTGCCTCGGTGTTTGCCACGCCATGATGATTTTTGGCAGCTCGACGTTGTCTTCCATCGCCTCGCGCACAACGCCTGTGAGTGTTGTTTTCGTATCAAGGAAATTGGGTGCACCAGGATCGATGGGTTTGCCGCGCGATGGAATGGCGCCAAAATAACGATTGATTTTGTCTTTGACAGCGTTCGGCTCGAAGTCACCCGCGACAACGAGCGATGCATTGGCAGGATCGTAGTAAGTCGCAAAAAAAGCCTTGGTGTCGTCCACCGTGGCAGCTTCGAGATCTTCGTGCGAGCCAACGACCGGATGATGGTAAGGATGCGAAGCTGGGTAGAGTAGCTCGGGTAGCCGAAGTTCGACTTTGCCGTAGGGCGTGTTTTCCGACGTTTGGCGGCGCTCGTTGCGCACGACATCGCGTTGCGCATTGAGCTTGTCGTGCGTCATGAGCGGGCCGAGGTCGCGCAGCCGATCGGCCTCGAGCCACAGCAAAAGATCGAGCGACGTGTTGGCACCGACGTCGTAGTAATCAGTGCGATCTTGGCTGGTCCACGCGTTGTTGGAGCCGCCCGATGCCTCCATCCATGCGTCGAACGCCTTGGTTGGCGCACGACGCGTGCCCATGAACATGAGATGCTCGAACAAATGCGCAAAGCCCGTGCGCCCCGCTTTTTCAAAACGCGAACCAACGTTGTAAGATACATTGACAACGACCATCGGGATCGCATGATCTTCGTGCAAAATCACAGTCATCCCATTGGGCAGGGTCGACCGCGAAAACGGGATATTCACATCCGCGCTGGCCAACGCCGCGTACGCGAGCACGCCTGCGCCACAACCGAGCGCGAAGATCGAAGACCGTATTGCCATGAGATCCCGACATAGCATGATCGCTCGCGGCGACCGGCGAGAAGGTGGGCGTTGGACAACGAGACAGCGCGCGAAAAATGACGCGATTTGGCTCGTCGCGCGAGCAGCCATTGCGGCGTCGGCTCACATTCCTCGCGGCGTGCTGGTCCACATCGGCGCGGCTCTTGGTGCCTTCGCTTACCATGCACTCCGAGCGGCTCGCCGAATCGCCGAAGCCAACGTTGCTCGCGTCTTCCCTGAGCTCGCACCCGCATCGAGGCGTGCGATCGTCCGCAAAACTTACGCAACGCTCGGCCGTCATCTTGGCGATGTCGTGGCCATGCTCGATCCATCGCGTCCGCTCATTCCGCTTCCGCTCACCGATGGCGCTCGCGCGTGCATGGAAAACGCAATTGCAGAAGGCCGCGGCGTTGTTTTTGCTTCTGCGCACATCGGTCCGTGGGAACGAGTTGCCATTGCGCTCGTCGAGCACGGCATTCCACTCACGGTCGTGGCGCGTGAGGCGTACGATCCACGCTTTACCGCGATCTACAATCGGCTACGCAAAGGCCACGGAGTCAACGTCGTTTACCGAGGTGCGCGTGGGGCCGCGACCGGGCTCGTTCGAACGTTGCGCCGCGGCGAAGTGCTTGGTGTTCCCATGGATCTTGCCTCGCGTGTGCCAAGCATCAACGTGGCATTCCTTGGCGTTCCGGCGCCAACACCTCTGGGGCCTGCGCGCCTTGCGCTTCGAACCGGAGCCGCCGTGATTGTCGGCACGGTTGCGGCGTCACGCGATGGGCGTGATGGGGGTGACGGGCGTGATAGCGGCGATGGGTGCGATGGCAGCCACGACCTTGTCGTGACGATGACGCGCATTGAAACCGCGGATCTCGAACCGACCGAGGCTGGCGAACGAGCGCTGACCACGCGCATCAACGACGAGCTCGGAAAGCGCATTCGGGCAATGCCGGAAGCGTGGGTCTGGATGCATCCGCGTTGGCAAATGCAAAGCGCTGAATGAGATTAACTTGGCATAAAACGATTCGTTAAACAATTCGTTGCGCAGTGCATTTTCGATCGCTACACCCAATACGTAGGCCATGGACGCGGGCATCGAAAGGTTGCGGCTGCGCCGGGAAATCGAGGGCTCGTTACGACGCGCGTTCGATCCGGACGATGTGCTCCCGCGGCTTGCCCGGCTGGCACGCCTTGCGCCAGCCGCAAGCGACGATGGCGTCTTTGCACACCGGCAACTCGCTGAGCTACTGGCCGAGCGGCATCCTTGGCGCGCGGCTGTCTACGCCCGGCGCGCGCTCGCACATCGCACCTCCGACGACAGGGCATGGGCCGTGCTCGCGTTCTGCCACACGCTGCTTGGCAACTTCCGCTCGGCCGTGGCCGCGTACCGAAGTGCACTTGCTTGCGCGCCTACAAACCCGTGGTACGCGCACAACCTTGGCCACTTGCTCGACGTAGCGCTTGGTCGACCCGAGCAGGCCTTGCCGTGGCTTCGTGCAGCGCATGCAGCGATGAACGACAACTCCGAGATCATCGCCTCGTACGTTCATGCGCTAGCCCGAGCCGGGCAAATCGCGACGGCACGGCCTATCCTCGCGCGGGCGATCATGCGTTTCCCCTCGCGCGAGCTCGAGGCGCTCATGCGCTGGCTCGACCAAGGCGCGCCTTCTCGTCTTCGCGACCGCGGCGATCGCGACAGCCGCGACCCCCGCGATCTCACCGAGCTTCTGATGCGTGGGCTCGTTCACTTGCCGTTTGATCCGACGCAGCGCGAACGCGCACTTCTGCTCGCTCGCGATGCCCTTCCGTCTGGTGGGCGTTTTTCAATGAATCGCGCATGCCAACAAGACGTTGCCGTGCTCGCCTCCGCAGTCGCTTACGCCATCGTGTACGTCGATCACGTGCCGCTCTCACAAGCCGAGGTCGCGGCTCCCTTTCGCGTTGCTGTTCGGCACCTTCGTGAGCACTTCGCAGAGCTTCGCGCCCGACTCGATCTCGTACGCGGAGATACGCGCTACGCAACCCCGTGGAGATAAACTAGACCGCTTTCAAGTTGGCGCGAGATCGAGGCGGCGGCGAGGAGCGGACCGGAACAGCCTCTTCCGGCTTTGAGGACCGCACCGCAGCCGCCAACGAAGAGATCGCGCCAAATCGAAAGCGGTCATCCTTCTTGGGGAGCGGCCGCATCCCACCCCGTCACACGTGCGAGCTCGCTTAGCGCCACGTTGTAGTCCATGAGCGCCTGCACGTGGTTGGCGCGCGCATAAACGTATGCGCGCAGAGGTTCGATGAGGAAGCGTTCGTCTTTGGTGCCGAGGTCGACTCCGTCTTGCACGCTCGAAATCCACCTTTTGGCGCGGTGCTCGGCGCGGTCCCAGTTTTCCTCGCGTGCTTTTGCTTCGGCCGCCCCCGCATACGCGTTTTCGACTTCGACGGCCGTGCCGCCAAGGGCGAGACGTTCTAGCGATCGCGCCTCTTCGAGCTGCGACTCGGCGTACGAAACACGCGCCTGTTTCGGCAAAAGGTCGAGGCCCCATTCGACACCAAACGCAAAGCCTGCGCCGAAACCGTTGTACGCGTCGCCAATCCATGCCGTGTTCTGCGGCGTGGCACTTGGCGCGACGCCGTAGGAGAAACCGAGCCCAAGACCGATGTTCGGAAAGAGTTGCGACCTGGCAAAATCGACCTGGGCTTTGCGCGCAGCAACGCCTGCACGCGCGCGATTCACATCCGCGCGAAAAAGGCGGGCTGCAGTCAGATAACGAACGACCGGCCCGAGCACAATGCTCGGACGACGAAGTGGCTCGTCGGGAATGTCGAATGCAGTCTGCACACCCGTTAGAAAGCGAAGCGCAGCGATCGCGATGGCTTCGCCTTTCTTCGCCTCGGCGAGTCGCGCGTTGAGCTCGTCGCGGTAGATCTCGAGGCGAAGCCTGTCGGGTTCTTCGGCAGACGTGTCGCCTTTGTCAATCTTCTTGGCAACACCGTCGATGGCCTTATTGAGCTGCGAAAGCACTTCGGTCGCGATGTACTGCGCGTCGCGCGCAGCCATGAGCCCGAAGAAGGCACGCCGCACGTCCATACGAATTTGCTGGCGAGTGGCTTCCATGTCCCATTCGCCGAGCCGCACCTGCGCTTCGGCCGCGCGCTTGATGGAGTCAATCTTGCCAAAGGTGTAAAGCGGAACGGTTCCACGCACGCTAAACTGCAAAAATGGCTGGTAACTAGAACCAATGCCTTGGTTCAAAATGGTGCGCGGAACCGCGTTGTAAAATGGCGTACCACCAAGCTGGGGGAGCACGCCGAAAGTCGAATTCGCGCTCCAATAAGAATACGGCGTATACGTTGCTTCATCGAGTTGCGCGTGGTTGGAAGCAAGGCGCGCACGTGCCGCCCAAAGGTTTGGGTGGTTACGCTCGGCGAGGCCCAGGCATTCTGCGAGGGTGTATGCGTGGGGCTTGATCGTTGCGACGGGCATTGCTGCCGGCGTGCCCTCGTCTTTCGATGCTTGCTGCTTTTTTGATGCCTCGGAATTTCTCGTTTCCGCGGTTTTGTCGCTGTCGTCTTCAAGATCGAGATCGTTTGCGTGCGCTCTTCTGGCAAACGTAACCACACCCAAAGCAACGAGCAGACAAGCAGGCTGCATGGCTCGCTCAGGCAACGAAAACTTGCGGCGAACGATTGCCATTGAGACCGGCGACACTACCAAACGGCCTCGTCGACAACCAAGTGCGACGTGTATCGGACTGATTTCAAGTTCACGACAACATGACACGTGTGTCGCGGATCGATCACGTTCTTGGCAGAACAATTCCTGCACAGGCCATGATTTTCCGCGCAAGCGATGCGATACCAAATTTTTCAAAGTCCGAAGGGATTACAAAGCGCGCGCCGTCGTAGCCTTCCGGCAGCGCGCCCGCCCGCGGGGCACGCGTGCCTTTGCCAACCCTTACGTAGAGGACATCGACTCTAAGCTTGCGATGCGACAGCACGTGCTCCACCACGCCAACCCGCAAGGGAAGCCCCACGCCGAAGTCGGAGGCAAGGCGTATTCGCGCGGCTTCTGCCCTTGCCCCTACTCTCGAGGGCCTTGATGGGGGCTCCCACAACCCGCCGAACAAGCCGTCAGGCGCGCGGCGAACTAGCAGGATCGCGCTGTCGCTCCTCTCGACCACGAGAGACTGTAGCCGTACACTGATGGGTTTGCTTTTCGCCGAAAGAAACGGAAGCTCGCTCGTGCGTGCCGATGCGCGTGCGCGGCAATGGTTTAGAACCGGGCACTTGGTACACGCAGGCTTTCGCGGTGTGCACACTGTGCTTCCGAGATCCATGAGCGCCTGGTTCCAGGTTCCCGGATCGAGACGCGCGACGATTCGGTCGGCAATTTTGCTCGCCACGCGCATGCCGCGGGTGCGCATGTCGTCTTCAATCTCGAACATGCGAGCGAGCACGCGTGCAACGTTGCCGTCAACGAGCCCCACGGCTTCTCCAAAGGCGATGCTCGCAATGGCACTTGCCGTGTACTGACCAATGCCGGGCACGCCGAGAAGCTCATGGCGATGGGGCGGAAGCGTGCCGCCGAGATCGGCGACAACGCGTGCGCCTGCGTGGAGCAAACGCGCCCGTCGGTAGTAGCCAAGCCCACTCCAGAGAGCGAGCACGTCGCTCTCGTGCGCATCGGCGAGGGCAAGCACCGTTGGGAAGCGCGCAAGGAAACGCTCGTAGTAGCTCGTAACGGTCTGTACGCGCGTTTGCTGGAGCATGACCTCGCTAATCCAAATCGCATATGCGTCACGCGTACTTCGCCACGGCATCTCGCGATGCCTGCGCGCAGACGCAACCGTAAACCACGAGAGAAGCGAGCTGTGCAGCTCGTTCAAGCAGCCAAGTTGCGATGCTGGTTGCAAAGTGGTGTCAAAAGCCACATCTTCTGCTTTTGGCATGAGCACATCGCATCCGAATCCACACACTGCTGCAATTCTCTCGTTTTTCATTCCTGGCGCCGGGCAAATCTACAACGGCAAATTCTTGCGAGGAATTTTCTGGCTCATCGTCGCACCAAGCGTGTGGTTTGGCTCAGGTGGGCTTTTCGGCTGGGCCTGCCACGTGATTGCCGCGTACACGGCCTACTCTTACGCAAAAGACCACAGCTGAGCGGCTCTGCTGTTAGAGCAACAGGCAATCGGGATCTTGAAGATAGAAAATGACCTCGTGAGCAAACGCGGCTCCGACGTGGCCATCAACGATGCGATGATCGAACGAAAGCGACAGAAGCATGACGTCGCCAATCACGATCTGCCCCTGGCGCACGACCGGCTTCTGCTTGATCTGATGAACACCAAGAATGCCAACCTCGGGGAAATTGAGGATTGGCGTTGCGAGAAGTCCGCCTTCGGCGCCAAGCGAAGTAATCGTAAAGGTGGAACCTGCAAGGTCGTCGACCTTTGACTTGCCTGCTTTTGCATCGCTTGCGAGTCGGTCGATTTCGCGCGCAATGTCGAGCAAGCCAAGGCGATCGGCGTTTTTGACGACAGGGACGACAAGCCCCGCGTCGGTCGAAGTCGCAATGCCAAGGTTGTAATACTTGCGGTATACAATCTCGCTCGTTGTCTCGTCCAAAGTGCTATTGAGGATGGGGTACTTCTTGAGCGCCGCAAGAGCGGCCTTCGCGATGAATGGCAAAAAAGTTAGCTTGACCCCGTGCCTTTGAGCGTGAGGACGGAGCCGATCGCGTAGCGCCTTGAGCGCCGCTACGTCGCATTCGTCGACGAATGTGAAGTGCGCGGCCGTGTGCACCGACTGTGCCATTTTCTTGGCGATTTTGCGGCGGATGCCTGCGAATGAAACGCGCTCTTCGATGTGCGCCGGCGCGGCCGTGGACACCGGTGAGATCGTTTTAACGTCACTTGTATTTTGCAAAAAATTGGTAAACGTCTCCACGTCGGTTTGCGTGACCCGCCCTTGCGGGCCCGTTGGCGGCACCGTGCGAAGATCGATGTTCCTATCGCGAGCGAGCTTGCGCGTGGCAGGCGTTGCGAGCGGCTTGTCGTTGAAGTAGCCCGCGGCGAGCCCTCTCGACGAATGGCCCGGCGAATCATTGAGCATCTGCGCTTTTGGCATCTCTGCTTCTGGCACAGACGGCGTTGCGTGCTCGCCGTTCGCGTGGTCGGCGTGGGCTTGCCTGATAGGCGTACTGCTAGCAGACGCATTGGCATCGATATCGAAGACGACCAGCACGCCATGAACTTGCACAACGGTTCCTGCCGCGCCGTGCGTTTCGACGACAACGCCTGCTTTGGGCGAAGTGATCGTGACCGTGGCCTTGTCGGTCATGATTTCGACCATGGGTTGGTCATGCTTCACGATGTCGCCCGGCTTGATATGCCACGACGCAATTTCACCCTCGGTAATGCCCTCGCCGATGTCCGGCAGCTTGAATTCCCAGCGAGCCATAGCAAGCCTCTCTTTAGAATCTTGCGGGCGAAAGGCAAACAAAGGATTGTGCCGAACTCGAATCAGAACCGCGACGTTTCAACAATCGCCGGAAAGATTCGGTGCGCGAGCGGCAGGTAGTCCATCTCGAGGGCGTACGGAAACGGTGTATCGAAACCGGTGACGCGCACGGGCGGCGCTTCGAGATGAAGGAAGCAACGCTCGTTCACGAGGGCTACGAGCTCGGCGCCGAACCCACAAGTTTTTGGCGCCTCGTGCACAATGACGACGCGACCGGTTTTTTTTACACTTTTCGCAATGGTGTCGATGTCCACCGGCCACAACGTGCAAAGATCGACAATCTCACACTCAATGCCTCGATCTCGCGCGCTGTCAGCGGCAGCCATGGCCTCACCAAGCATGGCGCCCCACGCGAGAATCGTGACCGCACGTTCGGTCTTCCGTGCTTCGCGCACGACTTTCGCTTTTGACAGCTCGACGATGTAATCCCCAGCAGGCACTTCCCCGCGAGCCGCGCGGTAAATGCGTTTGGGTTCGAAGAAAAGCACGGGGTCGGGATCACGAATGGACGCCAAAAGAAGTCCCTTGGCGTCGTACGGGTTTGACGGGCACACGACCTTCAGGCCGGCCACGTGAACGAACAGCGACTCGGGCGACTGCGAGTGGTAAAGGCCGCCACGAATGCCGCCGCCAAAAGGCGTACGCACAACCATTTTGGCGGTGTATTCGCCGCCGGAACGCCAACGCATTTTCGCAAGCTCGTTGACGATTTGATCGACACCTGGGTAAAGAAAATCAGCGAATTGGATTTCCGGCACCGGCACAAGGCCATAAAGCGCCATGCCAATGGCCGCGCCAAGAATACCGCTTTCCGACAGCGGCGTATCGATGACCCGATCGCCACCGAATTCGTCCCAAAGGCCTTGCGTCACGCGAAACACACCGCCAACACGGCCCACATCTTCGCCGAGAACCACAACGCGATCATCACGCTTCATCTCAATACGCAGCGCGTCGTTAATCGCCTGCACGAGGTTCATTCGGGCCACAACGGAAACTCCTTAGATCTTGAATTGAAACTCCGGTAGCATGCTTGAATGGCGCGTCGCGCCTTCCTACCTACCATTCCACTGCCTTGGGTCACCACCAACTCCCAGGGCGCGCCGCAAACCTCACCGCCATCGCAACGTGAGCAACGCGCCGAACGCGAAGGCGGGGCGCCACCATCGCTCCGCCCTAGCCTACCTCCCGCGCTGGTACGAGCGAGCATGGCTTTGCCTGCGGCAGATTCGGCTTCGCAATCCTCGCTGTCTTCACAAGCGGGGCAATCTGGGCCAATGGGCCAAGCGAGTGTCGAGAGTTTACCGATGTACGCCGCCGTCCAGTTGCTTGACCGTCTCGCCGCGGCCGACGAGGCAAAGTTTGTCGTCACATGGACCGAGCAGTTTCTCAATCGTCGCACCCGGCTCGATCCCGCGCTTGCTGTCCGCCTTGTGCGCGCGTACCGCGAGACAGGCCACGTCAATAAGGCACGAGAGCTCGCCGCTTCACTACCTAGCTCGCCGTCGTCGTGGAATCCGCTCGACATTGCAAGGCTTGCCGTTGAACGCGCCACGCTCTGCACGATGGACGGCCTGACCGATCATGCCGAGTCCGAGCTTCGTCAGGCCTCGCGAGCCCTTGCCGCGGCCGCACGTGGCACCGGCCTTCGCGAGCAGCTCGACATGCATTTGACGAGTGCGCAGCTCGGGCTCCGACGCCATCGCATGGCCCATGCCCACGCGGCACTGCGTCTTGCAGAGCACGTTGCTGAGCGCCTCGAAGATGGTGCGTGGCGCGTGGCTGTATCGATGAACTTTGGTCACCTCGCCATGCGTCTTGCTGATCCGCGTACGGCAGCCAAACACTATGGCGTCGCTCTCAATCGCTCTCCCACGGGCAGTGTTGCAGCCATGCGCGCACACGGCAATCTCGCGATCGCTCTCGGATCCATCGGCGAGTTCGATGCTGCGCGAGCAAGCGCCGAGCGCGCGTGCCACATCGCCGGTGAAATGGCCGCGGGCTGGCGCCATGCTGACGCGTACGACGTTCTCGGCATCGTGGAAATCACCGCCGATCGCCCCAGCGCCGCGTTGCTCGCACTCGACCTTGCGCATGCAACGCTTGGCGATCTCGAGCAGGCAACGCTCCGCTACCAGCTCGCCGGGCACCGTACCCTCGCACTTGCCATGTTGGGACGCGCAGAGGAGGCGACGCAATGGCTCGCAAAAACCGAGGTGCTTTGCGACGAGATCGCTCCCATCGACACCCTCGACGACCAAGATCTCGTTGCCATGCGCGCTCGAACCCTCGAGGCATGCGGCAGCCTTCGCGAAGCACTTGCCGTGGCGGCAGTCCATGCCGAGCGCCTGCCCGATGCATTCATCACTGGCACGCTGAATCTCATCATCGCACGCTGCGCCTCCGCGCTCGGCGACGCACAAACCTCGCGTGCAGCAACGGAGCGGGCTGCACTTTCGGGCGACAAGCACGGTTGGGTCTTTCCCGATCGCGAAGCGAGCACCGAGCTTTGGTACAATGCGCAGAAGAGCGGAGACAGTCGCGTCGTCCGCTACGCCGAAAAAATGATCGCCGTGCTCACAACGGGCGCGGCGCCTCCGAACGTGGCTGTCTCGCACCCAGCAAGCGTTCCGCTGGAACGCAGCTCGTTTCCACCGCCGCCATCGCGGCCATCGCGAACGCCATCGCGACCAAGTGGGTGGAGCGTCACCGACCTTGCGAACGCCGACGATTTGTCGGAATTCGATGTGCGTGCCGATCGCGATGCGCTCATCTACGTAACCACACCGCAAGGCGTTTGCCGCGTGCGCGCGACCGAGGTGACAGGCGCAACAGCGGGCGCAAACGTTATCGTTGACACCATCGCGCACCAGCTGCGCGTCGGAGGCCGTGAGGTCTCGCTCCAGCGTCGTCGGGCGATCGAACCGCTTGTCGTGCAGATGTTGCGCCGCGCACGCGACGGTCTTTCGGCCGAGGAAATCCTACGCGCAGCCGGCGGTCCAGGTCCCGAATCGGCCGACGCGGAGCACCGTGTTCGCGTGCTTATCTCGCGTGTGCGCGACTTGCTTGGCGATCCGTTGGCGATCGAACGCGTGCGCGACGCAGGCGAGCACGGGCGCACTCGCTACCGGCTCTCGTCGGCGGTGCGGTTTGCGCTCATCGAGCCGCTTTGTCCGTCTTGACCGCAAAGCGCCGAGTAAAAGGGCGGCCACAGGGGGCCGCCCCTACGATCGGCGTTGTGTTGGCGGTTGCGTGTAGGGGCGTATGGCCATACGCCCCTACGAAGAATGCGTTTTTGCCGTAGGGGCAGGCCCCCGTGCCTGCCCTGCCCTACATTGGGCCCCCACAAGGGGTGCCCCTACAACCAAAAAACATCATCCGTCGGCGAGACGGGCGTTTGCTACGAGCGTACTTCGACGGCTCACGAGCTCAATGCCCCCCATCGCAACCAGCGCGGCGCCAATTCCTGCTGCGATCCTTGGCAATGTCCACACAGGCGCCGCAATGCCCAACGAGTCGGGCGCAACCTCGATGGCGAAGAACACGATGCTGCACGCAAGCGGAGCCAGAACACTGCCCGTTATTCCTCGTATCCATCCAAGCGTTATCGCCAACAGCAACGAAGAAGCAATCCCGCGCGCGTTGATACCGCCAGCGAGCACCTGGTATGCCGACGTGGCGAAAACGACAGTCGCCGCGGGTCGCCCGCGCTTGAGCAGCGTGAAAAGCACACCGCGAAAGAAAAGCTCGCTACAAGCCGGCATCACGAACACGAGAATCACGAACAGCGAAACGCGTCGCCCAATGGTCGCAGCAGAAAAAAGCTTGTCCATTAGCTCGGTTTCTTCGGGCGACAACGGAAATCGATTTTGTAGAGCCATGGTCAGCCACGAAGCACCGGGCGCAAGCCCTGCTCCAATCACGGCAGCGCAAATCAGCACCACGAGCGGCGTTGCTCGGAATGCGAGAACGTGGCGAATCGATCCCAACGGCTCGTAAAACCGTAAAACGATAAAAAGCACCAACGCGTGGGCAAGCACGCTGCACGCCGCAACACTCACCAGATCGGTGACGGCGCCGGGATGGGCTGCTTCGGTGATGAGCAGCGAGAGCTGCAGCAGCACAACGACGGCGAACGAAGCGCCGGCCGCGCCGAGAAACGACAGCGGCCGTGAACCGTCCGAACTTCGGTCCACACTCACCGTCCGACGGCCTGCATGGCAGTCGACTTGGCAGTTGCAAGGTGCGCGGGCACACCGCGTTTGACTGTGATGTCGCGAGCCATTTTCGGATCGAGCTCCATGTGGTCGAGCGTAAAGTGCAAGCCACGGCTTTCGCGACGCGCCGAAGCACATTCGACAATGAGCTGCGCAACGGTGGCAATGTTGCGCAGCTCGAGCAAGTCGCGCGTAACGAAGTACTTCCAATAATACTCCGCAATTTCTCCTTGCAAGAGCGAGATTCTGCGCGCGGCACGACGCAATCGCTTGTCGGAGCGGACGATGCCAACGTAGTTCCACATCAGACGCCGAAGCTCGTCCCAGTTTTGTGTGATGATAACCGCTTCGTCACTAGGCACCGCTTCGCCGACGTCCCATTCAGGCACTTCAGGGAACGGCGAAGATCGGTCGACCGATGCCCCAGCGAGGGCGGCACGGTGAGCGAAAACGAGCCCCTCGAGGAGCGAATTGGACGCAAGGCGGTTCGCTCCATGAAGCCCTGTGTGTGCACACTCGCCAATCGCCCAAAGGCCTGGAATGCTGGTGCGCCCATCGAGATCGGTCGTGATGCCGCCGCAGCAGAAATGCGCGGCTGGAACGACGGGAATTGGCTGGGTCGTGATGTCGATTCCGTAATGATTGCACTGTGCATAGATGCCAGGAAAGTGCGATTTCACGAAGGCCGGGTCACGATGCGTAATGTCGAGCAGCACATATTCGGCGCCGCTGCGTTTCATTTCGTGGTCAATGGCTCGGGCTACGACGTCACGAGGCGCAAGCTCGGCGCGCTCGTCGTACTCTTTCATGAATGCCTGACCATTATGCCGACGCAGAACGGCGCCCTCACCGCGAAGCGCTTCGGAAATAAGGAAGTTTTTTGCTTGAGGGCTGAAAAGGCAAGTGGGATGGAATTGGTAAAATTCCATATTGGCGATTTCGGCGCCTGCACGAAATGCCATGGCGACACCATCGCCGGTCGCCACGTCGGGGTTCGTCGTATAAAGGTAAACTTTCCCAGCACCACCCGAAGCAAGCACCGTGCTGCGCGCAAGAATCGTGATGACTTTGCCTGCACGAACGTCGAGCGCATACGCGCCTGCGCACACCTCGGGACCACCGAACTTGGCGCGCGTGATGAGGTCAATGGCCATGTGCCCTTCGAGCAAGACAATGTTTTTCTTGCGAGAAGCCGCCTCAACGAGCGCGCGCTCGACCTCGCGCCCGGTCATGTCGGCTGAGTGAACGATGCGCCGCGCGCTGTGCCCACCTTCGAGGTGCAGATCGAAATCGGTGTCGCCAGCCGAAGGCAAAGGCGAGCTCGATGCACTGTCCGGGGCTTCGTGCCCGGCAACATCGAACCTCGCGCCGATGTGTTGCAGCATTCGAATGCGATCGGGGCCTTCGCGCACGCATAGTTCGACAGCACGCGCGTGGTTGATGCCGGCACCGGCAACGAACGTGTCTTTGATGTGCGCATCGAAGCTGTCGCCCCGGGCGAGCACAGCGGCAATTCCCCCCTGCGCCCCGGTCGTACTTGCATCGTCCTTCGCGCGCTTGGTGACGACGATGACTTGCCCATGATCAGCAGCCTCGAGTGCAAAGGAGAGACCCGCGATCCCGCTTCCGATCACGAGGAAATCGCACGTTAAAGACATGGTGCCCTTTTAGCACGATGTGCGCGTCACAGCCGCAAGGCGCGCCTCGCCCTGGGCTTCGATGCGGCCGCTGCGAAGCAGATCGCGAACAGCACCTTGAAGCACGTCGTAAGCGTCGTGCGCGCCAAATGCTGCGAGGGCGACATGCGGACGAGCCGCATCGCCCGCAAGTGCGACAAGCGCGATGGGCGCTCCAGCGGGGCGAATTTCGCCTGGGCGCTCACGCGGAATTCCACGGCGCACGGGTTCGGCCATGAGCGGTGCGCGCAAACCGAGCTCGGCGATGATTTCGCCAAAGCTGCTCTCGTTCCAAGCGGCCACGGCGAAGGTGCCGTGGCGATCCACAGCAGCGAGCCCGCGCACCGCCTGGATGTCGACATCCACTGCTGGAGCCGCAGGGAGCCCACCTTCGATGTGCTCCCACGGAAGCGTGAAAACATGGGAAAGGCCGATTTCTGTGCGAGTTGCCATGATGACTTTGGGCTCGGGCGACGCGAGATCTCGTGTGGTGAGAAGACCGCCGTTCGCGCGCCCCGCAAGGGCGAACAGCTCGGACGAGATGGGTCGTTCCTCAATGGCTCTAGGCCCTCGACCAGCGATTTGCGACAGGACCATCGCACGTGGCGTACCGCTGGCGAGCGCAATGGCAGGCGCCAGCACCTGCGCGAGAGTCGCTGTGCCCGAAGTAGCGAGCGCTGCCGAGAGCGTCGCGGGTAACCACGGCACGCCGATGCGCGCAGCGTTCGGAATGTCTTGCCCCAACAACGGAAAGCCACGCGGGCGAGGCACACCAAGGCCAGGTTGGCGCACGCGGCCATCAAAGGCGCAAAGCCCGGCTCCTGCGCCGCCAATGAGGATCTGCACTGGCCCAAGGAGCACACCAGGCGAAACCGCACATGCCGCGAAAACACCGGCAACGACTGCGTCAACCGCGTTGCCTTTGCGGAGGATCTCCTCGACAACGTTTTGCAACTCGGCCGAAGGCGCAACGGCGGCGTGCAGTTTTCGCGTCACCTTCTCTTTATTCTTCCTGCTCGTCGTCGCGAACATGGAGTTGGGCTTGCGGTCGAACGAGGCGGCCAAGCCCGCTACCCCCGCTGCGTTTGCCTGCCTTGGCTCTGCGAACGAGCCCGCGAAGTGTCTTGCCTTCTTTGAGCGCGCCGGCGGTTTCGATGATCATGTAAGCATCGCGGCGTTCGCCGATTTTCTCGGCGATGCGCTGCAGTGCAGCGGTGCTGAAGGCTCGCGAGGCGCCGATGGCGCGAAGGCGACCATAGGCGACCGCACCGGCAGGGAGCTCGCTTCGTGCAGGATCGACCGCAACAGCGACGGAAAGCGTTTTGCCAAAGCCGACAGCATCGTCGTACTCCCAAAGGCCGCTTGGCTCCCACACGATCGTAGCGACGTCGCTTCGTAACCGATCGATTGTGCCCTTCAGGCGATCGCGCCACAACTTGCTTGGCGTCACCTCGGGTGGCGTTGACACGACGAGCACGCGCGACTCGAGGATCGTCGCGGTTGCCTGCATGGCTTCGAGCTCGGCGTCGAACGCCTCGCCGGCACGAAGCTTTGCGAGATTGGGTCCGGCCACAACCGCAAATTCGAAAGAAGGACTTGCCGCGCGCCTCCACCGCCGGAGCGTTGCGGCACTCGGGCCATAGCGAAGGTTCTTGGCGTCGAGCCCACGCACCTCGAGCAAGTCGAAGCGCTTGGCATAAGCAGCGAATTCTCCGCGAAGCTCTTTTGCACCGATGTGAAGTCGAGTAGCCATGGAATAAAAATCGATCGCCGCCCATTGGCACGAGCCGCCTGCGCGTGCAAGTTAGAAGTGGAACCACTGGGTCGGGTGCTTCTGCAAAAACGTTGTCATGACCGCGGCGAGCTCGGTTGCCGCGCGGTCAAGCTCGGCGGCGTCGGCGCGGCGCGTGAGTGAAATCGACTCGAATACTTCGATAATATATTGGCGGTAACCGGTGCGCGAGCAAAACACCGGCAAGATCGGCGCGCCCGACGCCTGCGCGAGGCGCAGCGGTCCTTCCGGCACCTCGCCCTGCCCGCCGAGCAATGACACCTTGCGAGTGCGCATGCCGACCACTGTACGATCGAGTTGAAGCGCGACGACGCCACCACTCTGCACGTGGCGGAGCAGCGAAATCGATGCGAGTGGATCGCCAACATGCACAATATGGACACCGCTGCGCACGCGCACATCGTCGTGGAGCGCACGCGCACCACCATCGCGCTCTTGTGCCATGACGATGAGCATCGGCAGGGCGTGGTCACGCGCGAGAAGCGGCCCAACGATGTCCCACCCAGCGGTGTGGGCGGTGACGAGCACAACTCCACGCTTGAGTGCGAACGCGGCGTGCGCGTGTTCGAGGCCGACAATGGCGGCCTCTGGTGCGCGCGGTCCGACCTCGGCGGTCGACAGCGCTTCGGCAAGGCACGACGCGTACGTCGAAAAGGTTGCCAAGATCTCGCTAGCATTGCGCGCTCGGGGCACGGCCCCGCGGATCCGTAAAAGGTTATTGTGCACAGCATGCCGTGCGGAAGGAACGAGCGCCGCGGCCGCCCACCCGAAAAAGGGCGGACTGTAGCGAACCCACCACTCAGGGCCTTTTGACGCGCCCCAGTGCGCTAGCTTTCGCCAAAAAAGCGCTTCGTGCGAGATGGTTTTCATGCAGACCGCATACCGCCGCCAACCAGATGTAACCGTAGGGGCGTATGGCCATACGCCCCTACGAATTGCGTTTTGTGGTCAGGCACGATGCATTCGGGCGCCATGAATGGCGCCCCTACGAATTGCGTTTTTTTGGTTGTAGGGGCGCGATTCATCGCGCCCTAAATACGAAGGAGTTCGGGGTGGCTTTTAAGCAAATGTTCGAGCCACGCACTCGTAACTTTTTCTTGCATGGAATTGGCGCGCAAGCGCTCGCGCAAGTGGTGGAAATCGACGACATCGAGCTCTTGGTCTTGATTGTAACAGGAAAAAACAATCGTTTCTTTGCCTGTTTTCGGATCCACGTGCTTCTGCAAACACTGCGCGCACACTTCTTTCATCATGCACTGCATGGGCGAATTGATACTGCCAATGGCGAGGTGCTGAGGATTGAGCATGGGTTGCAAAGCACCGTGACGGGCCTCTTTCACGGCCGCCATCATTCGATCGGAGCCGATGGCAAGGATGCGATTGACGCTCGATAGCTTGAATTTCCCTTGCCCCGCTTGCCCCAGTTGCCCCTTGCCGTAAGCCACCATCGCCTCGACGATGTTGCCGCGGAACTTGGCGTCTTGTGGACGGCGCGGCTCGATTTCAGCGCCCGCGTCCGTGCACCAAATGATTTGATCGGTGTAGTGCTCGATGTCGTCTTGCTTGAAGAGATCTTCGCCCCGGCTGTAGCCGGCGAAGTAGAGCACTTTGGCGCCAAGCGTTTTGAACGCGCGCGCGATCGAGAAAAGAACTGCATTGCCAAGCCCGCCGCCAGCAAGCATGACGGTTTCCGCAGGCTTGATTTCGGTTGGCGCGCCCGTGGGCCCCATGAGAACCACGGGTTCGCCAGGTCGAAGCGCGGCGCACAAGCGTGATGAGCCGCCCATCTCGAGAACAATCATGCCGAGCTGGCCCTTGTCGCGGTCGATCCACGCGCCGGTAAGCGCGAGGCCTTCCATGGCCAAGCGCGTGCCGGCGACGACGGGTGCGTACGACTCGAAATTTTGCAGGCGGTAAAACTGGCCAGGCTGAAATTTGCGTGCAGCGAGCGGTGCTTGAACAACGACTTCGACGATGGTTTCGGTGAGGCGATTGACCTCGATGACTTTGGCTCGAAGCTCGTGATCGAGCTTGCGGAAAAATTCGCCAAGAGCCGCGTTGCGCGCCGGCTGATCGGCGGGCGACAGACTTGCGGTTTCTGGGAAAAGATCGGCGACGTGACGAAAGCCGCGCTGCGCGCTCGCCATGGCCTTGACGACACTGCCCGCGTAACGCGGGTGGTTGTCGCCATAGAACGACACCGTGTGCCCATTTTTGATGTAGCTGGTGAAGAAGGCATCGCTCGCCTGCTGCGATTGCGGTGCCGGTGTGAGGACTACCTTGCCGCTGTCGACAGATGCGGTGTGCGATAGGAAAAACTGCTTTTTTTCATCGAGCGTGAAGCTGCCTGCGTATTCTTTTTCGTACATCGTGTTGGGGCTCGTGCCTGCTGCAACGCACAGCGTTCGAGCTGGCAACGTGACTTCGCTGCGGTCACCGCCTGTGCGCACGAACTTCACGGCGTTGACGTGGCCCTTCGGGTCGAGCACCGCTTCGGTCGGCGCGAGGCCTTCCACGTAGCGCACGCCTTCCTCGAGGCTCTTGGTCACTTCTTCGTGGTTCAGGCGGTATGCTGGTGATTCGAGCACCGATCGCCGGTAGACAAGCGTAACGCCGCCCCATTTGTCGAGCAGCGAGGAAAAGTGTGGCTCGCGACCTTCACGCGCGGCGAGCTCGCGTTCCTCTTCGAGCTCGCGGGCGCGGGCGAGCTCGAGTTGCAACTCTTGCCACTCTTCATCGTCGAACATTTTTCGCACGGCATCTGCGCCTCGTTCCCGTGTGAGCGTTCGTATGCGTGATGCAACTTTCTCGAGTTGCACCGGGTAGTACGCGCGCAATTCCGTTGCCGTGTCGATGGCCGTCAAGCCGCCGCCAACGACGACTGCCGGAAGCTCGATTTGAAAATTCGCGATCGAGCTTTTTTTGTAGGCTCCGGTGAGCTGAAGCGCCATGAGAAAGTCGCTTGCCTTGCGAATGCCGCGGGCAAGGTTGTTTTTCATGTCGATGATCGTCGGCTTGCCTGCGCCTGCCGCAATTGCAACATGGTGAAAGCCAAGATCCCACGCGTCGTCGAGCGTCATCGTTCCGCCAAACCGGACGCCGCCAAAAATGCGCAAGAGGGGGCTACGCGCAAGCGTGATGTAAAGTAGCAAGAGGAAGTTTTTATCCCACCGAACCGTGATGCCATACTCGCTTACGCCACCGAAGCCGAGAAGCGTGCGCTCGTCGAGCTCCTGATAAAGCGCTGCGAAGTCTTTCACCGGGCGAGGCTTCGTATTGGCGTCGCCGACGATTTCGACCGGCAGCGGCTCGATTTTCAACCCATCGACGGCGACGACGCCGAAGCCCTCGCGCGTGAGATGATGCGCGAGCGTATAGCCTGCGGGGCCGAGCCCAACGATGGCCACGTTTTTCCCGTTGTACGGAAGCGGGTATGGGCGGCGGATGTCGAGCGGGTTCCATCGCGTAAGCAGGCCGTAAATCTCGACGCCAAAAGGCAGCGAAAGAACTTCTGTGAGAACGCGCGTTTCGATTTCGGGAACGTTGACCGGATCTTGCTTTTGGAAGACGCACGCCTTCATGCAGTCGTTGCAAATGCGGTGACCGGTGCCGGGGCACATCGGGTTGTCGAGCGTGATGAGCGCCAGAGCGGCGAGCACATCGCCACTTCGACGCATGGCGCTCATCTCGCTGATTTTCTCGTCGAGCGGGCAGCCCGCGAGCGCAACACCGAGCGGGTTTTTTTTGACCTCTTTCGTTTTGTTGTCGATGAGGCCCTTGCGGCACGAATCCTTGTCGCGTTCGTGGCAAACCAGGCAGTAGTCGAGTTCCTGCTCGATCGCGCGCACGTTGCCGCGCCGATCCGTCAGCTTGAACCCATCGCGCTCGCGGCGCTCGTGCACGGGGCCAACGAACAGCTCGGGGAGCTTTGGCTCGGGACGACGGAGCTCGACGAGCTCTTGGTAGTTGAGCGATTTCGGCGCGTGGAGCGAAGGCCAACGATGTGCGGGATCGTCAGGATTTTGCCTGCGCTGCGAGAGCCAAGCCTCAATGGCGACGAGCGCAAACGCGACGAGCTTTTGATTGTCGGAATCGGTTGGCTGGCCCGGCAAGGCAGAGGAAAGAGCCACGCGCAATGCTTCTGCGCGAGCACTCAACTCTGCGCTCCACGTGCCGCCGCCAGCCTTCGCAGCCTTGCGCGCGACTTCGTCGATTTCCAGGAGCCGAAGGGCGGCGGTGGCAACCGCGAGCTCTTCGTCGACTAGCTCGTTTGGCTCGTTCGCTTCGGTCGCTCCGTTTTTTGGGAGCATGGCCGCGATGGCGGCCGTTGCAACCAGGGCGGCCTCAGCGAGAGTGCCCGCAAAGCCTTTGCCAGCGTCAGGCTTGAGAACTCGCTTTTTGCCGAAGTCTTGCTTGAAACGCCAAAGCACATCGCGACTTTTCACCTCGCAAGCAAGCTTGCCTAGCTCACGCTCGACGCCAAAAAGACGCCCAACGAAAGCGCTTACGTGAGGTGCAACCGTAAGCAATGCGCGGCTAATCTCCTCGGGCGCCATGCCTTTGCCAAGGCAAGCGCGGTAGCTCTCGTACGACGCGGCCGCTTCGGGCGCCGCCGCCTTCAATTCCGTGCAAAATACATCGAACAGATCGCGCAGGCGCTCGGGCACGAACAGATCAGGATAGCGAAAGCCTGTAACACCCAGCTGCATGTCACAACCAGGCTGAGTCGACTCGCCAGACGACTCGCGTGCGCGATGCGTTACGAACCCGCTGTCAACCGAGCCAGCGTCGTGAAAATTGGTGGAATTGGAGTTAACGGTCATGCGATTCATCCGGTTTCGTTCACTTGGTATTGCTGGTGTCGCTGCCCTCGCCATCGCCATCGCGTGGAACAAAGGCCGTTTCAGCAAGCTTGCCGCCCTGTAGGCCGAAGTAGACCGCGCATTGGTCGAACATGAATTTCTGCCCTTCGGGCGAGGTCAGATCGACACGGTATGTATTGATGTATTTTACCGAATCTTGAATCCACATGTCCCAGGCTTCTTTCGAAACCTCTTCATAAATGCGCTTTCCAAGTTCGTTTTTGTAGGGCGGCCGCGTTAGCCCGGGAAGCTTTTTGCCGAGTTTGCGACACATGACGAGGCGTACTTCGCTCATGTTCCCAGGCTATTACCCGGGCAGCCCGCGCAACGAAAGGGGAAGCGTAGGTCCATCAGCCACATATCTTGGGATTCGAACGACCCCGTCGTATCGTGTCGGGCTTGCCGTGAGCATTCGCCCGCCTAAAGACCGAGCTCGGCAGATCATGGTGGTGGTCGCTTCGGCGGTTGCATGTGCATTTTACACGCTTCGTCCCCTTCGAAATGCCGGTGCCCAGCGCTTCGATCCGCGTTACCCAAGCTCTTTCGTTGTCGGCGCCCCCAGCGGGTTTTCTCCCGTGCATCGTGTCAACGCACAGCGAAGCGGTTTGGCAAAAGACAACCTGCCAGTTGGTCCATTGCACGTGGCGTGGAGCAAAAACATTGGCTCTGGCTTTGACCAGCCTGCACTTGCAGGCGATGGTGGACAGATCGCCCTTGTCACAACGAGCGGAGATGTCGTGTTCCTCGACGGCAACGGCAACGAAGTTGGGCGTGTGAGGGGCAGTACGCGCTCGTTGGCCGGTCCGGCGGCGATCACCTCGGACGGCACGGTGGTTTTTGCAACGAGCGCGGGCGAGGCAATCGGCGTGACACGCCATGCCTCGCAGCCGAAGTTTCTTACGCGCATCGGCGGCGAGCGCAACGTCCACGCCGCGCCGCTTGCCCTCGACGATGGTGGCTCGGTCGTCGCAACCACGACCGATCTCGTCGTGCTCGATCGTGACGGCGCAATTCGCACGCGCGTCACGCTCCCAGAGCCGCCGCAAGCACCTCTGCTGGTAAGCCAATCGATGGTGGTGGCGATTGCAGGAGCAGGTACGACTTACGGCTGGACGCCTGGTCAAGAGCTAGTACGCCTCGGCACATTTGGCGCGCCTGTCGACGGCGGCGCGGTTCTTTTGGGTACGAACCTTCTGCTAGCAATCACAGATGGCCACGAGCTCGTCCAACTCGACCTCGTTACAGGCGCACGCAGCACGCGTTCGGTCGCATCTTCCGGTCTGTTCTTCGGTCCGCCATGCATCCAACCAAGCGGGCGCGCTGCCATGCTCGCAATGACCGAAACCAACGCCTACGCCGTGACGATCGATGCAACTGGCAACGAAATTGGGCGTGCAACCGTTGATACATTGTCTTGGTCGTCGACGCTCCCGGATGGAGGCCCTGCTCCACTCGTTGCCATGCAGCACACCGGCGTGCTGCTCGACAGGCGCGGGGTCATGGCCTTTTCAACACCGAACGGCCGCATTGGTTCCGTTACGCCCGAAGGCGTTGTGGGCACCGTTGGCGGGGCTGTTTGCTCTGGCCATGGCCGATCTGGGGGCGTTTCTGGGCTTACCCCCTTTGGTGCCGCTTTCATCGTAACGTGCGAAAGTGGTGTCGTTGCACGCATCGATGGCCCTGTTGGCGGCGCTGCTCACGACCTTGGCGTTGCACCGCGTTAAGGGACAACTAGACAACTACTAGAAGCGGCAACTGGCAACGCCAATCACACCTGTCTATAGTCAGCCTCTATGATTCATATGACAGAGCGGGCTGCGGCCAAGGTCAAAGAGATTGCCACAGCCGAAGATTTGATCAACCAGGGTCTCCGCCTTCGCGTGATTGGCGGCGGTTGCGCGGGCTTTAAATACGATCTTTATTTCGAGGACTCGGTTGGCGATATGGACGAACAGTTCGAGTCGAACGGCGTGAAGCTCTACGTCGATCCACTGAGCTACCAGTACCTCGAGAACACGGAAATTGACTACATCGAGGGCGATCACGGTGCGGGCTTCAAATTCAACAACCCGAACACGAACGGCACGTGCGGGTGCGGCTCCTCCGTGAAGTTTTAAAGATCACGGCCCGCCATTGTTGATGGCGGGCCGTGAGGTCAACGTCGTTCGTAAGCCGAGTTCTGTTCCGCCGGCGGGTCGTCCTGCCGGCGGTGGCGATCATTCCTCTAGGGTGGCCGTTACCGGACACCTCGAGCAGCCTACCCGCGAGCTTGGGCGAGTCACCCTTTGCGATGTTGCCATCGCGCGCCCGCCTACGCGGCCTTGCTCCCGATGGGGTCTGCCATGCCGTTTTCGTTGCCGAAAACGCGGTGGGCTTTTACCCCGCCGTTTCACCCTTGCCAGCCGAAAGCATTTCCAGCCTGCTGCGCGAATCGATGCGTCGGTTGGGCGCTGCGCTCCGGTCCTCAAAGCCACACAAGGCTGTTCCGGTCCGGTGCTCGCGTCCGCCCTAGCCTCGATTCGCTCGCTACGGCTGGAATTCTCTGGGCTGGCGGTCTTTCTCTGTTGCACTTTCCTTCGCGTTCCCGCGACCGGGCGTTACCCGGCATCGCACTCTGTGGAGCTCGGACTTTCCTCCCGCCGCCGCTTTCGGCGGCCGGCGATCGCCTGAGCGACATCAACCATGTTCAAGGTTTGCGCAGCTTCGCGCGGAACGCAACATCGTACGAACGCAAGTGCCGTGACGAACGGAACAACTACGAGGCCATAGCGCCCTGCCCCAAAAAACACGGCGTGCGCGAGCGCCGTTGCGATCACGACAGCGGCCGTAACGGCCACGATTGGCGGGAGATGTTCAAGCCTGCGCCTGCCAAGCATCGCAATGCCGATCGCACATGCGAGATAGCCAACGTAGCCCATCGGAAGGGCACACGAGGCAAGGCCGACACCGCAGACGATGATGCGCGCGCGATATCGCGGTCCATCGAGCGCGATGACCGAAAGGAGCGCGGCAGCGAGTAGAAGGCGCGAGAAAACGGCCTCGACGGCGTCGAGAACAACCTTTGCGCGCAGGGGAAAGCGCGTTGGATTTGCAGAGTACAAGTACCATGGCGCAGCCCCAAAGGAGTCGAACGTAACGCCTAGCTTGTTCGGAACACGCGCGAACCAGGATGCGGGATCTTGCAAGATGGCGTGCTTTGCAGCGTTGCCAAAACACACATCCTTCGCAGCCTCGGAGAAGACCTCCTTGCACGCATCCGGGACCGTCATCTCGTGCCATGCACCGTCAACGGTTTGGGTGCCGATCGCGAGGTTCCAACCTCCGTTGACACTGACGAGCGCGCATTGGTCCATTCGCACGCAATTGCGCACAGTCCACGGAGCGCACACACCGAGCGCGAGGATGGACGCGAGCGCTGCGCCCACGATGCGAGCGCGCACCTTCGCGCCGGGGTGAAGCGCGAACCAGCCGAGCACCGGCGCGAGCATGACCGACTGGGGGCGCACGAGCGTGACGACTCCCATGCAAAGTCCAGTTGCGATGAGCCATGGGTTTCGCCATGGACGCGCAACCTTTTGGTTGCCTGATCTCGCAGAACGCGCGGCCATCGCTGCCGCGATCGCGAGAAGCGATGCTGTAACGCCTTCGGTCATGAGGGCTGCTGTGTACGGCACGAGCGCTGGGTGGAGTGCCGCCGTGAGCGCCCCCAAGAGTGCAAGCTTGCGTGTTGTGGCGAAGGCGAGCAAATCATGGATGGCGACAACGCCAAGCGTGCCGATGAGCGCGTTGACGATCATCGCAACGGCGGGCGCAGCGAAGATCGCGGCGTACGCCAAGGCGACCATGGCCGGGTAGCCAACGGGATAATGCGCGGCATAGGTGACCGCGCCATCAGGCCAAAGCCATGTATACCCATGCCCCTCGGCGATGCGCCGCGCGATAATGTTGTAGTATACACCATCGGCCGTCGGCGGGATGGTTTGCGCCGCCCATGCAACGATCGCAAACCGTGCGACAAGAGCAACGACAAGGGTGAGCAAGCGGTCGCGCATTACGACCAAAGACCGAGTTGCTCCAGCGCGACCACCACCTCGCACGCGGGCAGCCCGACAACGTTCGAGTACGAACCACAGATGCGCGCAATCAAGCTTGAACCAAGGCCTTGGGCAGAATACGCACCCGCCTTGTCGACCCCCTCACCGCTCGCGCAGTAGGCGTGCACGTGCGCGGCATCGAGCGGCCGGAACGTGACGCGAGTAACCACCGTTTCCGCATGAAGAACGCGAGGCGTGGGCTCGGCCGAACCGATCACGAAACGCGTCCAAACTTCGTGCGTGCACCCTGCAAGCTTTTCGATCATTCTTTCGGCATCGCGCGCCGAGGCAGGCTTACCGAAAATGTTTCCGTCGATCATGACCGACGTGTCGGCCACGAGCACGGCACGAGCAGCCGAGAGTCGATCGCGCGCGGCGGCCGGCGCAGCATCGAGCTTGGCAAGCGCAATGCGCGCAAGGTAGTCAGTGGCCTGTTCGCCAGGGAGCACCGATTCATCGATGGCGGCCGCGCACACGATGAACGGGACGCGCAGATTCTCGAGGATCTCTCGGCGACGCGGCGAACCGCTCGCAAGAAGCAAAGGGCGTTCGGTGGTGAGCCGTTCCATCGCGCGCTTTCTTTCCCAACGAAGGTGTCGAGTCAACTCTGGTATGGTGCGCGTCGATGATTCGGGCGCAATCCACGGGCGCAACCATTAGCGTTTGCAGCGTTGGTGCGGCCTTTGCGTTCGCCATCGCCACCTTCGCGTTCGAGCCTGTTTCCCGCGCCAACGATTGCAACAATCCACTCATCGGCGCGTGCATCAACAGCGACACGTATTGGCCCAATCCTGGCCCCTCGCGCTTCGCAACCGTGGCAGGCACAGAAACCGTCACGCCGAGCGAGATCGCTTTTGGTCTCGTCGCAAGCTTCCAGTCAAAGCCAATCACCCTCGACATTGCTTCGCCAGGTGCCGGTGGAACCAAAACGGCAGTCGTTCGTAACCAAGTCACCGGCAACTTCCTCTTCGCGTACGGCGTGACCAACCGACTCGAGCTCGATCTCGCAGTGCCGGTCACCTTCATCCAATCCGGCACGGGCACGAGCTCCATTACCGGCGGTGACAATCTCAACGACACCGCGGTTCGCGATGTGCGCTTTGGCGTGGCGTACGCGCTCGTGCCGCGTGCACGCATCGCACCGGAAAAAGCTGTCGATGGAAGCGCCATGGGCAACGCGTGGCCGGCATGGTCGCTCACAGCGCGCTTTCAAATGTCGGCGCCGACCAGCGATTTGGCAAGTTTCGCCGGCGAGCGAACCGCGGTGTTCATTCCCAGCCTGGCCGCTGACTATCGCGTAGAGCGGTGGTTTTTCGGTGCCGAACTTGGCGCGCGCATCCGCCCGGTCACCGAGTTCCAGGGTGCGCGCGTTGGCACTCAGCTCGCGCTGGGCCTTGGCGCAGGCTACGACATCCTCGAACGCGAGCGCCTTGCCGTCATGGCCGAAGCACGCGGTTACGTAAACGTTGCCGAGCAGCACGACACAACGCCATCAGCGTCCGGAATTTCATCCACGGCCAACGGCAAAATCATCGTGCCTGCCGAGTGGTTTCTAGGCCTACGCACCGCGCCCGTGCTCGGGGGCAGCGTTGCGCTGTTTGGCGGCGGCGGCGGGCCGATCCCCGTTGGCGATGCAATCACGGCTCCGCACTTCCGGTTCATTCTCGGCGCGGTGTACGCGCCAGTCGGCGCCAACCGGCGGTAGCCCGCTTTTGATCATCGGGTTGTCGCGCCGTACCCCATCGCGCTGGGGTCTCTATCGCTATGACGCACGCGCGTTGGAGGCATGCCCCATGAGCCTCGGACAGCAGCCAATTTACGAGGGCGCAGCATGCTGCGCCCCTACACGCCGACCGCTTCGACATGGTCATTACCCATCGTTGTGACAAAATTTATGGCTCGTAGGGGCGCGATTCATCGCGCCCTTGATCACGAGTCCGTCTCGGCTCCATCGAGCTTCCGGTAAATCGTGCGCGTCGAAATTCCGAGTAGCTGCGCGGCGAGAGATTTGTCGCCCTTGGTGTGCTTCAAGGTTTCTTTGATGACGCGGAGCTCGATTTCTTCGAGCGGCGTTCCAACACGAAATTCGACCGCGCGCGGTGCGGTGTCTTGCGCACGAGCAATGACGTCGGGCAAATCGTGCTCGGTCAGCGTGTCGCCGCGCGACAGGACAACGGCGCGCTCGATCACGTTCTCGAGCTCGCGCACATTGCCCGGCCACGCGTAGTCCATCATGCACTCTGTGGCTGTGCGGGCCACGGCGAGACGCGCTTTGCCATTTTTCTTTGCATAAAGACCCACGAAGTGATCGACCAAAAGTGGAATATCTTCGCGGCGTGCACGCAGCGGTGGGGCCGTGACCGCAATGACGTTGAGCCGGTAGTAGAGGTCTTCACGAAAGCGGCCTGCCTGCACCTCGGCGAGCAAGTCACGATTCGTCGCCGCAACGATGCGCACGTCGGCCTTGACCGTGTTGCCGCCGAGCGGCTCATACTCGCCCTCTTGCAAAACGCGAAGAAGCTTGACCTGCACTTGCGGCAATAGCTCCCCAATTTCATCAAGGAACAATGTGCCTTGCGTGGCTTTGGCGAACCGCCCATCCTTCTTTGCCACCGCACCGGTGAAGGCTCCGCGCTCGTGCCCGAAAAGCTCGCTTTCGAGGATGGTTTCGGGAATGGCCGCGCAATTGACGGCAACGAACGGTCCACGCGCGCGTGCGCTGCGCTCGTGAATGAACCGCGCAAGCAGCTCTTTCCCCGTGCCGCTCTCGCCCAGAATGAGCACGGTGGCCGTGCTCGGCGCAGCCTGCGAAGCCACCTCGATGACATGACGAAACGACGGCGCGCTGCCAATAATTTCGCGCTTCGTCAGCATTTTTATTTCGTTTTTGAGCGAGCGATTTTCTTCGAGCAGGCGACCTCGTTCCGCGGCCTTGCGCACGCTTTTGACGATTGTCATGCGCTTGAGCGGTTTCTCGACGAAGTCGTAAGCGCCTATGCGCATTGCGCTCACCGCTGCCTCGACCGAGCCGTACGCGGTCATGAGCACGACCTCGACTTCGGGCTGCATTTGTTTGATGGCGCGCAGAAGCTCGAGGCCCGATGTGCCGGGCATCATGAGGTCAGTTAGCACGACGTGCACGCGGTGGTTTCGCACTTGCTCGAGTGCGTGCTTCGCGTCGTTCGCCACCAGCACGCGCATGTTCTCGCGGAGGAAGATTTTCTCGAGCGACTCGACGTTCGATCGCTCGTCGTCGACCACGAGAACGGTGATTCCATCGTCGCCCTCCGGGCGCTGTGGCGGCGCACCTTGCGAGGAGCGATCAAAGCCGCCAGATCCTCCGCCCGTCACGTTTTCCATGTAGTTTACCTAATCAAGCTTCGCTGTCGCGTGGGGTGGGGACCCCAAAAACCGCATGCGCAGCCGTGGCCGAAAAGATTTTAGGGTGGGAACGAGTTCTATTTTCGGGTCGAAGCGAAGTACGGCGCGCCCCATCTCGTCGCCCTTTGTATCGTAAAGGCTCGCGGGAAGTACCGTAAGCGACCGCGCCGCGTCATGGATGAAGAAGTCGCGCTGGCCGCGCAGCCGGTAGGTGCACCCATCATCGGCATTGAAAAAGAGATCGTACGGAATGCGCTTCTCGTCAAAGAGCCGAAAACGGAGCGTACCCGAAAGTGCCGAGCCTTCGCCGCCGCCCTCGGCCAAGCCTTCGGCGAAGATGGTTCCGTTGACCGTGGCGACACGTTCGCGCAAAGCACGGCGCACGCCGTCAACACTAACCCGCATCGAAAGGCTTACGATGCGGTCGACGAAGGGATCGGACAGTAGGTAATAGCTGCCTTCGAAGCGTTCCTCGATTTGAAAGCCAAGCATTGTTCGCTCCTTCTTTGTAGGGGCGCAGCATGCTGCGCCCCTACGTTTTGCTTGCTCAAAAGAAGTACTGCATTGAAATGTGCGACGACGTCAACGCCTTCCTTACTCGACGCCCCCGCCCTTCAACGAACCTAGACCGCTTTCAAGTTGACGCGAGGTTTCGAGGCCCCAACGAAGAGATCGCGTCAAATCGAAAGAGGGATAGTGCGGCATTCGCGTAGCAGGTAGTGTGCACATACCGTCATCAAAACAACAAGATGGCCTTGCAGAGGTACCGTCAACGATGAAAAGCTGCCGCCACCATGACAGCGACAACAAAGACTGCAAACTTCTGGCGAACGGCACTAGGCGCAAGCCTCCTCACCATCGGCGCAGCAGCGTGCGGCGGCGGAAGCGACAACCTTCCACCACCACCACCTCCTCCTCCGCCTCCTGCGGCAACCGTTGACGCAGCCCCACCAGAGACGACAACGGTAACCCCAGCCCCCGAAGAAACCGCACCACCGCCAAAGCCACCAGCTCCGCCCGTCACGTTGCTGCCCGGTGCGCCGAGCCCCAATCCGCCCGCGCCACTGCCGGTCGTGAAGATTACGGCGCCCACGCACAACCAGGTGATTGCCGTAGACAAGGCTGCGGATTTCGGCGTGAAGCTTGATGTCAAGAATTGGCCAACAGCCGTGGCTTCAACCCATGTTCATCTCATTCTCGACAACAAACCATACAAGGCAATTTACGAAACAAAGACTCCTTCGAAGTTGTCAGAACTCGCCGGTGGCGAACCCCTCGCCGAGGGTTTGCACGTGCTGGTGGCATTTGCGAGTCGCGCAAACCATGAGTCTGTAAAAACAAGAGAAGCGATGGCCATCACCACATTTTGGATTGGCAAAAAAGGCGGTGCAGCGGCCGACCCAACGAAGAAACCAATGTTCATCTACAGCCGGCCAAAAGGCAACTACAGCGGCGACAGGGGCAATCACGTTCTCGTCGACTTTCAGCTTGCCAATGTGACCCTCGGCGAGGGCAAAAACCACGTGAAGTTTACAGTATTGAGCGGCCCAGGCGTCGAAAAGGACCTCTCCGCAACGGTCACGAAGTTTGGTACCCCGCTTTATCTCGATAACCTGCAAAACGGCTCTTACACCATAAAGGGCGAACTCCTCGACAGGTCGGGTAAGGTGATCGAAGGCCCGTGGAACTCGACCACACGCACATTCAACATCGATCACGACGTGCCAACCGATCTGGGGCCGCCAGCTCCAGCAACTCCAGCGCAGTAGATCGCAGCATCCGTGAAACTCTCACGCAGCGATGTGGTGCGCCTCGATCGAGAGCACCTTTGGCATCCGTATACGCCTGCCGACACGTGGGAAGCGACCGATCCCATTGTCGTAGTGCGCGCCGAAGGCTCGTATCTGTTCGACGCCAACGGAAGCCGCTTTCTCGATGGCAATTCGTCGTGGTGGGTGGCCGCTCTTGGGCACGGCCATCCGCGCTTGCTCAGCGCAATGCAGGCTCAAGCCAAAACGCTCGCCCACTGCGCGCTCGCGGGAATCACGCACGAGCCCGCAGTGCTCCTGGCGCAAGATCTGCTGCGCACAGCGCCTCAGGGGCTTTCGCGTGTATTTTACACTGATGACGGATCGACCGCGATCGATCTCGCCGTGAAGATGAGCGTGCAGTCGTTCAAAAACCGCGGCATGCCCCACAAAACGCGCTTCGTTGCGCTCGACGGTGCATTCCACGGCGACACCGTTGGCGCCACGAGCCTTGGCGGCGTCGATGTGTTTCGCACGCCGTATGCAGGCGTGCTTTTCGACTGCGTGCGCGCCGATTTCCCCGCTGGCGAAGGGGGCTACGCGCGCGCTTTCGAAACCATTTCGGACATTGTCAAGCAGGGCAAAGACTCGATTGCGGCAGTCGTTGTCGAATCGATCGTGCAGGGCAGCGCCGGCATGCGATTCTACGATCCCGCTTATCTTCGCGAACTCCGCACGCTCACAAAAGACGCCGGCGTTCTGCTCATCGTTGACGAAGTGTTCTCCGGATACGGCAGAACCGGCACCATGTGGGCATGCGAGCACGCCGGCATCACTCCCGATATCATGTGCATCGGCAAAGCCATGAGCGCGCTCGTTCCCATGGGGGCCGCGCTCACCACCGAGGCCGTGTTCAACACATTTCGCGGAACCAAAGATCGCGCGCTTTGGTACGGCCACACGTTCTGCGGAAACCCCATCGGCGCAGCCCTCGCCCGCGAGGTGCTCGCCATCTACGACGACGAACGCATCGTCGAACAAGTTTTACGCAAGGAGAAGATCATCGCGAAGGCATTCGCACGCATCGCAGAGATCCGCGGCGTGCAAAGTACACGGCACATTGGCATGATCGGAGCAGCCGATCTCGCTAGTCTCACAGGCGGCAATGGCTACCTGGGCGGCCTTGGCTGGCGCGTGTACGACGAAGCCCGCCGGCGCGGCGCATACCTTCGCCCACTTGGCGACACGATTTATGTCTGCCCGCCGCTCAACATCGAAGACACCGATCTCGATACGCTGCTCGGCATCGTTGAAGAAAGCCTGCGCGCTACGCTGCGTTGAAGGGCACCCACAAGGGGTGCCCTTCACGCATTCTTCGTAGGGGCGCCATTCATGGCGCCCAACCGCGGCATTTCAGAATTCATACCATTGCCGAGCCCGAGGGCGCGATGAATCGCGCCCCTACTTCGATGTTATGACAACGGAGCTCTTGAACATTCCCATTCCGCACTGAAACGTCAAAGTCCGCTCTTTGTCGGTGGGAATCACGATTTCAACGGGCTGACCCTTCGGCAAGTCTTTCTTGATATTGAGTTCGGGGAAAACCACAGCGGTCGCACACGTTTCGTCGGTTGTGCGCGTGAAAATAAGCTTGGTTTCGCTGCCCTTTTTCACAGTGATGGAGCGCGGTTTGAAACCATCTTGATCGGCCGTGATGGCGATGGGGCCGGTCTGCACGGCGCCCGCATTTTCCGCAACCTTGCAACCAAACAACATCGACGAAGCTGCGAGAACAACGAATAGCTGCTTGGTCTTCATCACATTCTCCCTTCGCCCTTTCGCCCGCCACCGCGCTCGGCGCCAGTAACCACGAGATCTACCAATGATACCACGGTCGCTTCGCCGACAATCTCGTTAAAGCGTAGCGTGCGCGAGAACACTGGCGCGAAAATCGCGTCGAGAATGAGCTGCGCCGGCGCGTCTTTCGGGAGCTCGCCGCGCGCCTTGGCGCGATCGATGACTCTCATGCGGCGCGCAAACGATTCCTCCTTCAACCCAGCGGCCAGGACATCGACCTCGGCGCAGCCCTCGCCGAGCGTGATGAAACGACTCACAGCCCCGCCAATATCGGTGCGGACGAACGCGAGTGCACGCTGCACCAGCTCGACGAGATCGCCACGGAGCGAACCCGTATCAGGCACGGGTTCATGATGACCAGCGACCGATCGCAAGGCCTCACCGACAAGTTCGCTCTTCGTTGGCCAGCGCCGATAGATCGTCGTTTTGTTGACGCCTGCTAGCGCGGCGACATCGTCAACGCGCAACGCGCCGTAGCCGCTGCGAGCAAGTTCTGCCACAACCGCGTCGATCACACTTTGAACGACACGGGCGCTCCGCCCGCCACGCCGCACGCCAACCGTCCGGCGATGGGACCCCATGGTCACATCTGACATGGCGAAAATAATGGCAACAATGAGTTGCCTTTTCAAGCTTCATGTTTTAGGTTCTTCGCCTTATGGCAATAAAGTGTCGCGATAAGAGGAAAGGCCTATGACGATGGCGCTCGACGAAGCTCCGCAAACCAAGGCGCATGCGCCCCTTGCCAACAATGCATCCGCAGCTGCAGGGCGGGCCCAAGTAACAGCCGCCACCACCAAGGCACCTGGAAAAACGCGCAAAATTATTTTTGGGCTTGGGGCTGTCGGCGCCCTTGCTCTCGCCACATACCTCATCACCCATCGGGGTCTCGAAAACACCGACGACGCACAAGTCGATGCCGACGTTGTGGCCATCGCGCCCCGCACGGCTGGCATGGTCGTCAAGGTCAATTTCATAGACAACGACTTTGTGAAGGCCGGGCAAGTTCTCGCCGAAATCGATGACGAGCCGGCAAAGGCGCGTCTCGCGCAGGCCGAAGGCAATCTCGCGGCCGCCATTGCAAACGCTGCAGCCGCTGACGCCGATGCACGCTTGTCCACAGTCGGTGCTCACACCAACAAGTCCGCAGCAACTGCATCGTTCGGCGCGGCTTCCGCAAGTGCCTCTGGCTCGCGCGATCAAGTCCGTGAAGCCGAGGCCCGCGTCGCGGCCGCGGAAGCAACCCTTGCGCAGACCACCATCGATCGCGACAGAGCCAAGAATCTCGTTGCATCGGGCTCGGTCTCGCAGGTCGAACTCGATCGTGCCAACACTGCGTTCGACACGGCAACCGCGCAGCTCGCCCAAGCTCGCGCAAGCCTCGCCAACCTCCGTGCAAGCGTTGCCCAGGCGTCGAGCCGCGTCGAAGAGGCCTCGGCAAAGGTCGAGCAAGCAAAAGAAGTCGACGTATACATTGCCCAAGCCGAGGCGCGTGCCAAAGCCGCGCATGCGCAGGTCGAGCAGCTCAAGGCCGTGCGCGATCTGGCGGCGCTCGATCTGTCGTACACGAAAATCACCGCGCCTTCCGACGGCGTCGTGTCGAAAAAGTCGGTCGTTATCGGGCAAATGCTTTCGATTGGTTCGCCGATCGTCCAGCTCGTTCCCACGCAGGCTGTCTGGATCACGGCGAACTTCAAAGAGACCCAGGTTGGCGACATGCGCGTTGGCCAGCCTGCCGAGGCCGTTGTCGACACCTTCCCCGGCATCACGATACGTGGGCAGGTTGAAAGCTTTTCTGCTGGCACCGGCGCGCGCTTCGCACTTCTTCCGCCGGATAACGCGACTGGCAACTTCACCAAGGTCGTTCAGCGCATTCCCGTGCGCATCAAGCTTCTCGACGTCCCGCAGTCGATCACGCTTCGAGCGGGCATGAACGTCGATTTAACGGTCAACACCAGGCACCACTGAGCCATTCCAATGCCCGAACAAGGCACTAACAAGTGGTTGGTCGCGGTCGCGGTCGCCCTCGGCGCCCTCCTCGAGATCATCGACACGTCGATCGTCAACGTTGCGGTCGCCGACATGCAAGCGGCGCTCGGCGCGACTTTGACCCAGATGACATGGGTCGTGTCGAGCTACGCCGTTGCCAACGTCATTATCCTTCCGCTCAGCGCGTGGCTCGGTAACCGCTTCGGCAAGAAGAAGTACTTCATCTTCTCGCTCGTCGGTTTCACGTTGTCTTCGGTACTTTGCGGCGTTTCGACGTCGCTCACTATGCTCACGTTGGCGCGCGTGCTTCAGGGCCTGTTCGGCGGTGGTTTGCTTGCCAAGGCACAAGCCATTTTGTTCGAAACGTTCCCGCGCGAAGAGCAGGCACTGGCGCAGAGCTTCTTTGGTGCCATCGTGATTGCTGGTCCCGTCATTGGTCCAACGCTCGGCGGCTACATCGTCACGAACATCGGATGGCGATGGATCTTCTTCATCAACGTTCCGGTTGGTATCGCCGCGTTGATCATGTGCGTCACGGCGCTGCCTGCCGATAAGAAAAGGGTGGGACCAAACGCTCCCGTCGACTGGCTCGCGATCGCCCTGCTAGCGATTGGCGTCGGGAGCTTTCAGACCTTCCTCGAAGAAGGCTACCAAGACGACTGGTTCGAATCGCGCTTCATCACGACGATGGCCATCATTGGCGTTGTCGGCATGGTCCTCTTCGTTTTCCGCGTCCTCGACGCGAAAGATCCCGTCGTTGATCTGCGCGTGCTGCGCTACCGCTCGCTTTGGGCTGGCAGCATTTTGTCGGTCGTGGTCGGCATGGCTCTTTATGGCGCTCTGTTCGCGATTCCGATCTTCGCGGACAGCGTCATGAACTACACGTCACAGCAAACGGGCCTCATTCTCTTGCCCGGAGCCATCACATCGGCCATCACGATGCCGATGGTCGCAAAGATGATTAAAAAATTCGACCCGCGCCTCATCCTCGTCGTAGGCGCGTCGATTCTCGCCTTTGCAGTCACGCTTCTCGCGAAGCTCACGCCAACGACGTCGTCTGGGGATCTCTTTTGGCCACTCGTCATCCGCTCGTTCGGTCAGGTCATGATGTTCCTGCCGCTCAGCATGTCCGCGCTCGGACCTATTCCGCGTGAAGACGTTGCGGCTTCCACGGCGCTCTTCAATCTCACGCGGCAGTTCGGCGGAAGCATCGGCGTTGCGCTCCTCACCACCATTCTCGACAACCGCCAGATGTTCCACAGATCGGTGCTCGTCGAACATTTGTCGATCACCGATCCGGCTGTCCAACAGCGCATCGCCACACTCACCGGCGGCTTCGTCACCAAGGGCTTCGATCTCGATACCGCCAAGCGAATGGCACTCGCGGTCCTCGACGGCAGCGTCCAACTTCAAGCGGCCGTACTAGGCTTCAACGACACCTTCTGGATCACCGCGGCGCTCATCGTCCTGACGCTCCCGTTCGTCGCGCTCCTCGGCAAACCGCCAAAGGGCGTCAAAATCGAAGCCGCCCACTGAAGTCGGGAAACCGGCTAGCGTGCGTCGCCTCATGCCCGAGTTCATTTTCACGATGCAGGGGGTCACGAAGGTTCATCCCCCAGACAAAAAGGTTCTCGACAACATCTATCTGTCATTCTTTCCGGGCGCAAAAATCGGCGTCATCGGCGCCAATGGATCGGGCAAAAGCTCGCTCATGCGCATCATGGCCGGCCTCGACAAAACATTCGGCGGCGAGGCCAAGCCCTTTCCGGGTACGCGCATCGGCTACTTCGCGCAAGAGCCAGATCTCGGCTCTGCCAAAACCGTGCAAGATGCAGTCAACGAAGGTGTAGGTGAAACGCGTGCATTGCTCACGCGTTTCGAGGACATCAGCGCCAAGCTCGGCGAGCCCATGAGTGACGACGCCATGACGGTGTTGCTCGAGAACCAGGCGAAGCTTCAAGACAAAATTGACGCCGCCGACGCGTGGAACCTCGATCGCCACGTCGAGCTCGCGATGGATGCGCTCCGCGTGCCGCCCGCCGAGGCAGAAATCGCGAAGCTTTCAGGCGGCGAGAAGCGCCGCGTTGCACTATGCAAGCTCTTGCTCTCGCGGCCCGACATGCTGCTGCTCGATGAGCCAACGAACCACCTCGACGCCGAATCGGTCGCGTGGCTCGAGCATTTTTTGCACGAGTACACGGGCACCGTGGTCGCTGTTACCCACGACCGCTACTTCCTCGACAACGTTGCCGGGTGGATTCTCGAACTCGATCGCGGTCGCGGCTTCCCGTTCAAAGGAAACTACACGGGTTGGCTCGAACAAAAATCGGCACGCCTCGCACAAGAAGAAAAGCAAGAGTCTGCGCGCCAACGAAAGCTCAAACAAGAACTCGCATGGGTGCAAGCCTCGCCGCGCGCTCGCCAGGCGAAAAGCAAAGCGCGCCTAAGTGCCTACGACGAGCTTGCCGCCGCTGCGCAGAAGGGCCCGACCGATCCAACCGAGATTTTCATTCCGCCTGGGCCACGCCTTGGCGATCTGGTCATCGAGGCCAAGGGGCTCACGAAAGGCTTCGGTGACAAGCTTCTATTCGAAGGGCTCAATTTCCTTTTGCCGCGCGCCGGCATCGTGGGTGTGATTGGCCCGAACGGTGCCGGCAAAACCACGCTTGTCAAAATGCTCATCGGCCAAGAGAAGCCCGACAAGGGCGAGCTGCGCCTCGGTGACACCGTGAAAATCTCCTACGTCGATCAGTCGCGTGATGCGCTCGCGGGCGACAAATCCGTCTGGGAAGTGATTGCCGGCGGTGAGCCGAACGTCACGCTCGGCAAGCGCGAGGTCAACAGCCGCGCATACTGTTCGTGGTTCAACTTCAAAGGCTCCGACCAGCAGAAAAAGGTCAAAGATTTGTCTGGTGGCGAGCGCAATCGTGTGCATCTTGCACGCTTACTCAAAGACGGTGGCAACCTGCTTCTTCTTGACGAACCAACGAACGATCTCGATGTCGAAACGCTGCAGGCTCTCGAAAACGCGCTGCTCGGCTTTCCAGGGTGCGCGCTTGTCATCAGCCACGATCGCTGGTTTTTAGACCGAATCGCAACGCACATCGTCGCCTTCGAAGGCGACAGCAAAGTCACGTTCTTTGCTGGCAACTACCAGGCTTACGAAGAAGACCGAAGAAAGCGCCTCGGCACAGAAGCCAGTCAGCCGAAGCGCGTCAAGTTCCGCAAAATTGCGCTGTGATGGACTCCGCTCGCGATCACCACGGTCATTCTCATGGCCATCGGCATGCTTATGTGACGCATGAGCACGGCGCACGAACGCGTCGCGCGTTTGCCATCGGCGTTGGCTTGAATGTCGCGTTCCTTGCCGTGGAGCTCGCAGTCGGCTTGTGGGTGGAGTCGCTCGCACTCGTTGCCGACGCCGTGCACAACATTGGCGATGTGGCCGGCCTCGCGCTGGCGTGGGGCGCCGCGCATCTTGCGGCACGCAAGCCTTCGGCGCGCCGAACCTATGGATTGCGCCGAAGCACGATCCTCGCGTCGCTCGCCAATGCAGTTTTGGTTTTGGTCGGCGTTGGCGCCGTTGCTGCGGAAGCTATAGGGCGCATTGGTTCCGCAACGCACGTGCCCGGCGGAATCATCACGGCCATTGCCGCCGCGGGTGTCATCGTCAACGGCGGCTCGGCAATGCTCTTTCTTGCCGGCCGCAAACGCGACGCCAATGTGCGCGGGGCCTTCATGCATCTTGCTGCCGACGCCGCCGTTTCGCTCGGCGTCGTCGTTGCCGGCGGACTCATTGTCTTGACCGGAATGACGTGGATCGATCCCGTGGTCAGCTTGGGCGTCTCCGCCGTCGTCGTCGTAACGACTTGGTCTCTGCTCCGTGAGTCGCTCGATCTGGCACTCGACGCCGTTCCCGAAAGCATCGACCCCGAACGCGTACGCGAGTACCTGGGCAGCCTCGAAGGCGTTCGCGAAGTTCATGATCTTCACATCTGGGCGATGAGCACCACGGAGACCGCACTTACCGCACACCTCGTGATGAATGACAGCACGCCGCCGGCGTTTCTTCGCGACGCAAGCCGCCACCTTGCCGACCACTTCGATATCGCCCACTCAACGCTGCAGGTCGAGCCACACAACGCCGGCGAGCCATGCGCTCACGCTCCGGAAGATGTTCTGTAGGGCGCAGCATGCTGCGCTCCTACACGCACGCAACACCTAAGGTTTCGGAATGCGGAAGGTACTGATCATCATCGAGCCGCTAAGTACATACACGAGTGACAACGGATGCAGCACGAATGGCCCAAGCTCTAAAGCGCCAAGCCAGATCGCGCCGTCGATACGGCCATAAAACACGGCAATGCCGAGCACCAGCACGATGGCAAGGCTCGTGGGAATTGGCGTACCCTCGTAGTATTTCACTTTGCCGCGTTCGTCCGACAGAGCGGCAGCGGTGACGTTGTAGCGTGCAAGGCGGCTAATGCCACAAGCCACGAAAAAGCAGAGAATCGCAGAGTCCCAAACTCCACGAAGGCCGAGCGCAAAACCAAGGGCAGCAGGCGCAACCCCAAACGATACAATGTCGGCGAGCGAGTCGAGATCAGCGCCGAGCGGAGACGATTTGCGCCGCCACCGCGCCACCGTTCCGTCGAGCGCATCGCATACGAGCGCGAGCGGCAAAAGTACTAGCGCCGCCCAAATCTTGGCGATGTCAGCGGTCGCGACGTAGCTCATACTGACAAGCACGGCGCCGGTGCCACAAACGGCATTGCCAAGCGTGATGAGGTCGGCCAGCGCGAACGTCCTCAGCATTGAGAAAGGCGGCTTGCGTGACGAAGGCGGCCGCGACTCGGAAGGCGTTGATGGGCAGGGATCCTGAGGCTCACGTACCATTGCGACCCGAAGTGTACGGCGGAGATCGCGCCAGCGCGCAATTCATAGCAACCTTGGGCTGAATGGCGCGCGGCACGCAGCCATCGTAGGTTATGCCGCGTGACAGAGCACGTCGCCACGATGAAACCCGAGGCTGCCGCCAAAATCTTGCAGCGAACGCTGAAAGATCCAACAAAGCCGATGACCGTGGCTGATGCCTCGGTTGCCAGCGGCCTCTCGCAACGCGATACGGAAGCAGGGCTCACGTGGCTAACGAGCGAGTACCGCGGGCACTTGCGCGTCACCGAAGACGGTGATCTCGTTCACCTCTTTCCTTTTGGTTTCGAAAAGCCATGGGAAGTTCGCGAGAGGTTTGCGCGCATTCTGTCGGCCGCGGGCAGAGGCCTGCTTGGCGCTGGCAGATTCGTCGTGCGCGCATGGCTGCTCATCGTCATGGTTGGCTACGCGCTCGTCTTTCTCGCGCTCATCTTGGCGGCCACGTTCGCGCGGCAATCCGATGATCGCGAATCACCTGGCCTCGCCATTCTCGGCGGCCTACTTCGGATGATCGGCGACGCGCTTTTTTGGACATTTCACCCGTTCTCGCCGCTCTACGTTGGCCGACGCTATGGGTATACGGACACCGATGACAGCGCATGGCGGCGTGCGCATGCGCGGCGCATGCGCGCAGGCGATCCTACGCAAGTCCCGTTTTACGAGAAGGTCAATCGCTTCGTTTTTGGCCCCACGCCAAAGCCGGTCGATCCGCAAGCGGCACGCGCGCTTATTCTCGCCGAGATACGCGCCAAGAAAGGGCGCGTTGGGCTTGCCGACGTCATGCGTGTGACAGGATTGCCGCGCGAAAAAGCCGACCCGCTCATGGCGAAACTCATGCTCGATCACGAAGGCACGGTGGACGTTTCCGAAAGCGGCGGCATCGTTTACCGCTTCGAAGCGCTTCGTCGCACAGCCGCAAGCGAAGAGGCCACGCCGCCGCCGCCACCCGCGTGGGATTCGCCTGCAGTACTTCCGCCGCTGACCGGTAACAGCGGCGGCGCCAATGTTGGCATCATCTTCTTGAACGGCTTCAATCTCCTGGCAAGCGCGTGGATCATGCATCATGGCCTGACCTTGTCGAACATTGCGCTTCTCTTTTCGAAGCATCCTCCGCCCGTGCTGCCCGACAGCGGCACGCCTGTGGTGCTCGGCCTGGTGCCGTTCATTTTCTCGCTGGCGCTCTTCGTGCTGCCAGCCGCTCGCGCCGGGCTTCGCATGCGCGCCGCAAAGCAGGTTGCAGAAGAGAATGCTCGCCTTGGCATTTTGCGCGAAGTGCTGGCGCGCGCACCCAAAGGCGAGCCAGTGTCCGACGAGACATTGCGCACCGTGTACCGAGTTGCCACCGGGCACGAGCCAAGCTCAAAAGAAATTACCAAGCGCGTCGTTGATCTTGGCGGCGACGTCGACACGGGACCAGAAGGACAAGTGCGCTATCGCTTTGCCGATCTCGAGGCCGAGGCCGAAGCCCTCGAAGACGAGCGCGCCCGCGCCTTGGAAAGCGAGGCGCGACTAGGCAAAGTAGTTTTCGCGAGCGATCAATAAGCGGCGCAAAGCGTGCTAATTTAAGGACATGCGTAGCTCAAAGCTCCGCTCGTGGCTGCGCGTTGGGCGGGGCCATAAATATTTTGGCGCTGTCGCGCTAACCGCCGCCGTTGTCCTGGGCATCGTTGGGCCCGAAACGCAACGTTCATCCGCTGCCAGGCCGATTGCCGACTCCGGCCAAGGCATCATTGCGTGGTGCGCCGACGGCCTCGAGCCAATCGCTGGTGGCGGGTGCTTTGCCGAGCCGAGCAATCCCAAGGAAACGCCCGTACCCCTCGTGGTTTATCTTCACGGGCGCTACCCGTCGCCCTTCCCGGACGACGAGCTCGATCGCCAAGCCCGCGTTGCCCGGCTTGCGAACGAGCGCGGCTACGCCGTTCTCGCGCTCCGAGGAACACGTGGACAATGCACGGATCCGAAATTGGCCAACTACTTTTGCTGGCCGAGCAACGAGCGCAACGCGGCCGACGGCCCTGCTTTCGTGGCACGCTGGGAGCCTGCCTTTGCAGCCGTGGAAAAGCGCATTGGTAGTGGCCGTCGCCTTCTTTTGGGATTTTCGAATGGTGGCTACTTCGCAACGCTGATTGCAACGCGAGCGCTTGCACCTTTCGATGCCGTGGCGATTGCACACGCAGGCCCTGTCGCACCGACGCGCGCGCTCGGTGCGAAAATGCCTATTTTGCTTATTACCGCAGACGATGACCTGTCCAACGATGAAATGCAGCGGCTTTCAAGCGAGCTTACGCTCGAAGATTGGCCTGAAAACATCGTTACGCGCGAAGGTGGTTACGGTCACGCTTTGCCAGATTGGGATATTTCCATGGCGCTCACGTTTTTTGAACGCGCACGCACGGAGGATGTGCCGCTCGATCCGCCGCTATCGCGTTAGGCCGTGGGCCGTAGGGGCGCGATTCATCGCGCCCTTCGAGACAGACCAATGGTGCGGATTCCAAAATACCGCGGTCGGGCGCCATGAATGGCGCCCCTACGAAATGCGTAATCGTCGCGCTGTAGGGGCGTATGGCCATACGCCCCTACGCAGACAGGTATCAGAGGGGGCCGAGCCAGCCACCGACCGTCACCTGCCCGCCGATAGAGAACGGTCTGTGGTGCGTGACGTTACCGGTGACCGGGTCAGTGGTATCGGTAAAAAAGTTGTTGTTTATCTGCGCCGCGAGGGCAGGGCCGAAACCAAGGAAGAAGTGCGGCGCCGGGTGGAACATGATCGGTATGGAAACGTCGATTTCGGACGTGTTGATCGCTTTGTCCAAACCTGGGACGTCGTAAACCTTCAACGTTTGGAACGAGTAACCGACCTTAGGCCAAATCGAGAAGAGCGAGCCAAGGGGAATGTTGTACCCGACGCGCGGACCAAACTGCCATGCCGTTGCTTTCAAATTATCTACGCCAGCAGGTGACCCCATTCCTCCGGAGCTTTTTGTGTATGCAAACCCAACAAAGGCGCCGACCGAGAGATTGTCGATCACGAAGTAGTCCGCAGAGGGCTGGACCGTGAACTGAAACGTCTTGCCGCCGCCGTTGCCGCGCGTTGTGTTGTGAACGTCAACGAACGCGCCGTTGTAGATGTGCGTATTCTCCCGCATGCCCGCGTCGGTTCCGCCCCAGCCCCAGAAGTGCGTGTACGTCAACACGACCTCGCCCGCTTTGCCGAAGGTCGGTGCTTCTGCGGTCGCGGGCGGCGGTGCTGCCGTCGGTTCCGCGGTTGTCGTTGTTGTCGTCGTTGTCGTTGTTGTTGAAGCCGACGAGGGGGTCGCATCTTGGGGGGGTGGCTGAGCCTCCTGCGCCGATGCACTCGGCGCGACCGAGATAGCGACTAAGGCCGCAGCGCATGCTGCAGCAAACGAAGCTGACTTCATTGGATGCTCCTTTTGAATGCCCCCGCGATAGGCGGACGGCTTGGGAATGCCGCAAACGCGGGCGGCACTGCTTTTGTTGATTCGAATCAATCAGACGATTTTTGTCAAGAAAACAAGAAGGATGTCAGGGTGTCGTGGCAGGCTTGGGTGACTCATTGTGACCACTACCACCTGCCCCGCTTGCCCCGTTGGCCGGTGCACCACCGCGCGGGTTCATCCCAGGGTGCATGCCCGGATGATTCATCATTGGGCCCATGCGGGTCATGTTGGCCGCCATCTTGTCGCGTTGGACAGGGGTGAGAACGGCAAGCAACTGCGAATAGAATTGCGCTTCGCGCTCCGCAGGGGCGCGCGCCTTTTTACCAGCTTGAGCGAATGACTCGAGTTTTGTCGCGTCGAACGTGTCTTTCTCGAATGCCGAAAGAACTTCGTCGTTCGACTTCTTCATTTCCGCCATCATATCTTGCGGGCCATTTTTGCCTGACGATTCCTTCGTCAAAATGGCCTCCACTTTTTTCTGCTGGGCAGCGTCGAGATCGAGCTCTTTGGTCATTCGCTCGAGGCGCTGCTTGTTCATGGCCTCTGTTTTCTTGGCCATGTCCGGCGCGCCTGCGTCTTGGTGCTTTTCCATTCCTTCTTGCTGCTTGGCGCGCACCGCAGCAACAACGGCTTTTCGTTGCGTTGCATCGAGAGTCGAGTGAAGAGAATTGAGGGCCGTGGCCTCTTTTTCTCGTTGCGCATGCACGCCAGTTTCGATGGCCGTATAGTTCGCGGCGAGCTTCGATGTGTCGATCTTGCCTGCCTTGACACCGTCGGCCAGCTCCTTCTGGAAGTCTTTCCACTCGGTGCGCGGCGCGGGCTGCTCGTGCAGTGGCTCTTCGAGCTTGTCGATCGCTGTTTTTTGTTCGTCTTTGAGCGTCTGGGCGCGCGCCGCTTCAATGAGCGAGCTCGCAGGACCATGCATCATGGGCCCGCGCTTTGGCGCCGTCGCGCCCGCGTCGCCAGTGGCCAACCCCGAAGGTGGTGCCACGGACGCAGCAGCGTCCGCCAACGCTGCGGTGCCGGTCGCGGCTGCGTCCGACAACACTGCAGCGCCAGTCGCTACAGCGTGAGCGGCTGCGTCAGCGACCTCGTTTTCGACCTTGTTGCCACACGCGATGAACGCGACGACTGCACACGCAGGCAACACAAATTGAAATACCTTACTTTTTCTCATCACAAACCTCCAACGCCAACACCTTCGGCAGGTAACGGCGGGAAGAGGTACCACTACTTTCGAGCGATGGAAAAAAAAGCGAAGACTAGCTTCGCCGCCAACCTACCGCGGCAACCATGGCAGCCTTTATGCCGCGCCCGAGGAACGCGCATGCTATTCGCCGATCGACGATGACTTGTCCGCCAAAGATGACGGCGCGTTCATGTGCGCTCCGGCGTCAACGGCACTGAGCCACCTGCGTGCGAGAATGAGCAAGACAGGACTTGCCATGGCTATCACGCCGTAAAGCAGCCACATTTGTGTTGGGTTCTTCGCGCCATCTTTCGGGCAAAAGTGCTCGAGAACGATCCCGGAGTAGAGCCCCGTCGTTGTTTTCGCGACAAACCACGGGAGATTCGCCACACCCATGTATTGTGCAACACGACCTGGGGGAGCACGCTCGGCGGTGTACTCGAGAAAGCGCGGAGACCAGAGCGCCTCGCCAATCGAAAACACGAAGAAATAGGCAATGAGCAAAGAGGCGTGCGAGCCAAAGCAAAGAAGAAAGGTGGCCGATGCACTCACGAGCGAACCGGCAATCATCATGGTCAAAACGGCAAAACGCCTCGTAAGCGCGGTGATGATGGGCACGCCGAAAAAGATGAGGATCGGATTCATGGAATCAACGAGGTATTCCATGCGATCGCCAACGCTCGAGTTGTAGGCACGAAGAACGTATTCGGGCATGGTGAGCCATTGGTGCGCGAAAAGCGTGCGAACGGGCAAAAGCGCAAAGATGAAAAAGAGAAAGCGACGATCGGCAAAAGGCGAGGCTCCCTTCGCGGTGCTCGCGTTTTGCGCGGCGTTCGCGCTTGGCGTTGCCGTCTCGATGGGTTCGATGGGCGCCGATGGGCGGCGAACCACGGCGCTTTCGGCGTGCGGAGTCATGAGCAGTCCAAAAAAGGCAGCCGCAAAAACGGTAATGCCGAAACACACCCAATTGACGGCGTTGAAGCCGGAAAGCGCCGAAGTGCCCGCAGCGCGCTTGGCGTCGAACGTGGTACGAACGTACGCAGATATGGGCCCTATGAAAGCTACGGCGAGATTCATGAGAGCGTAAAGCATGGCGTAGCCCATCGCGCCGTTTTTCTCGTCGGTGTAAAGCTTTACGCCAGCGTAGGCAACAGGCTGGAGAATGGCTTCACCAAGCGCGACGATCGCAAACGATACGGCAATGGCTACGGCGCCACCAACGAAGGGCGCCGAGCCATAAATGGCGCGGCCAACCGCCGCCAGAACGAGCGCAAAAAGGATCCCTTTGCGAATGCCAAGTTTGCTTTCCGCAACGAGCCCCACAAGCATCATGAGAATCGTGAGGGATCCTGTGAATAGCGATACCCATGTGCTGGCAAGCGCCGGAGCAATGCCGATATCTTGCCCAAGGTATGCCTTCATCAATGGCAAAATGCCGAAGTAGGCCATGGCATCCACGCTGAACGCAAAAGCAATGAGCCAAAGCGCTCGGGGCGCATGGCGCAGCGCACGAAAGGCTTCCAGCAGGTCCGTCATATCCCGCCTCGTATCATGCCACGCGAAACAATGTCGTAGTCCGTGAAAGGCAGTCGCGGACTCTGCGGCACCCGCGTTTCTTGAACGAACAAGTTCGCGCAACGCGCTAAGGCGGCTTAACCATGTCGCCGACGGGAGAACCCATGCATCGAACGGCAAGCTACAAAACAATCGCGATCGCCACGGTCGCTGCCATAGCCATGGCCAGCGCGGTGGTCGCGACATCGCGATCGGCGCTGTCTGCCGACAGCCAGGACGCGTCGACGTCAACACCTGCCGCGGCCACCCTTGGCAATGTCTACACATGGATGAACGGCCAGAACTTCGTCGCTGCGATGACGGTTACGCCGTTCGCCGACACGTCGGCAAAGTTCTCGAGCACCGTGCAGTATGTTTTTCACACGACGAGCGGCCCCGGCTTTCCGGAAAGCAAAAATTCGCTCGATATCATTTGCACCTTCGACGCAAACCAAATCATCTCATGCTGGCTCGGCACCGACGAATACGTCACGGGCGACGCCAGCAAAGAGGCAGGCATCGCATCTGACGACGGCAAATTCAAAGTTTTTGCCGGGCTTCGTGCCGATCCGTTCTTCTTCAACTTGAGCGGATTCAACGACGCCGTTGCGGGCATTGTGAATGCGATACCGTGGCTCAACGACCAAGGCAACGAAACCGCGGGTTGCCCGAATCTGCAACTGTCGAATGCGATTCCACTGCAAACCTACTTAAAAGAGGTCCAGTCGAACGCAGATCCCAATCGGCAGAACCCCGACGACTTCGTGAACGCTCTCACGCTTGCCATCGTCGTTTCGGTCGACAAGTCCCTTGTGACCCAAGGCGGCAATCTCGTTTCCGTCTGGGGCGCAACCTACCAGGCCCAATAGTGCGTCACGAGTGCCAATAAGACAGCGAAACAGCGAGAGCCAATCATGCAAAGTTCCACTTTTCTCGGAGCCACCATTGCCATTCTCTTTCTGGCATGCGGCAGCAGCAACAGCGACTCAAGCAACAGCCCTTCCGATATGCCTGACAGCGGACAAGACAGCGGCCCGGAAGACAGCTCTCCACCCGGCCCACCGCCACCTCCCACCCTTGGCGCGACGCAGATAAGCCGCATGGGTCGCCCCATCACGAACATGCTGCTCAATCACACCTTCGACGCTGACCCCAACTCGAAAACGGCAGCCGTCAACGAATACAATGCCAACAGCGCCGTTGGAACATGGAACAAGTATGTCCCAGAGTTCGAAAACAACCTCGCCGTCTTCGACATGCTCGACGCGCAATGTGGAAACCAAGCCCTCGCCGACACCGACAAAGACGACGTGACGCGCTACCACGATCTGGCTGCACTGCTCGCCGACGATAGGCTTTGGATCGACACGTCAAAGTCCACGTGCACCACCTACTTCGGTATCGAGAACCAAGCGAACGGAATTGCCGCAAGCTCCGATTGCGGCGGGCGCATGATGAACTACGAGGTCATCAAGCTTACCTACACGCTGCTCGCAGGCTCCAGCATCACCGACGGCACGACCCCGGTGGCCGCGAAAACGAGCGGGACCACATTCCCCTATCTCGCGCCTACAAACTGACAAGCCCTGATTGAATGAAAGCGAGTGAGCAAACGGCAACGATGATCCACAAAACAACGCCGTGAACGAGCGGGCGCACGCCCACCTTCCTCAGACTCGCACGCGACATGCCGGTGCCAATGAGAAAGAGGGTGATTGTAAGACCAACACGGCCCGCTTTCGCAAACCACGACGTGATTGGCGCGGCCCTGGTGACGTAGGTGCTTAGGACTGCAGCGCCGAGGAAAAAGAGAATGAACCAGGGCCACGCAATGCTTTTCTTCTTGGCACTGCCCGCCCGGCCATCGTCACCAAGATGTGCATCACCGAGATGTACGCGGACCGCAGCGGTTGCGAGTGTGAGTGGCACAATCCACAGTGCACGCGTGAGCTTCACGGTGGTTGCTACGGTCAGTGCGATGGCGCCATATTTGGCGCCGGCGCCAACCACAGAGCTTGTGTCGTGAATGGCGAGCGCAGCCCAAAGACCAAACTGCGACTCCGTCAAGCCAAGCGCATGGCCGATTGGCGGGAAAACGATAAGGCCAATGGCGTTGAGCAAGAAAACCGTGCCGATGGAGACCGACATTTCTTCGTCGTTCGCGTCGGCCACGGGCCCAACGGCGGCGATCGCGCTTCCTCCGCAAATCGCGGTGCCGACCGAGATGAGATACGCAGCTTTCCGCGGAACGCCAAGCAAGCGGCCAAGAACGCCGCCAAGAACGAGCGCGAACGTGATGCCGGCAAGCGTGTAAACGAAGCCTGATTTCCCTGCACGCAGCACTTCGTGCAGGTTCATGGCGAAGCCGAGCGCCACCACGGAAATTTGAAGCAGATGCTTGGACGACCTGCGCGCTGCTCCCGCATAAGGGTGAGAGAAGAGCATTCCAAAAGCGACACCCAAGGAGAGAGAGAGTGGCGGAGACGACCACGGAGTCGCGCTGAAGGCGAGAAGCGCAAAGAACGCAACGCGGACAGACATGAGCGAGTGCACTACTATGGCGGCGCCCACTTGCGTTGAGCCCGAAATTCCGTGGCTCACGCTCCGCTTCTTTCGAGAGCCACGGCCTTCGGGCTCAACGAAGCGCGACGTGTGCGCATCGCCATTGGACTTTTAAA